>Ga0213875_10000315_pt1 | contig 46146 bp, 40 predicted proteins | sample BarmaccomBMRX_R8_FD_160105 | JGI IMG/M metagenome (GOLD analysis project Ga0213875, IMG submission 160105) | Root-associated microbial communities from Barbacenia macrantha in rupestrian grasslands, the National Park of Serra do Cipo, Brazil - RX_R8 | ecosystem: Host-associated > Plants > Roots...
CGATGTCGTCGGCGATCTGTTCGGGCGTACCTACCACGATCCGGTGCCCGGCCCCGCCGCCGAGCCGCCGCAGCAGCTGGCGCAGGGTCGGTTTCTCGCGTTCGATGATGCCGATGACCTGCCGGTAGAACGTCTGCGAGCTGCCCGCGGTGTCCGGCTCGACCAGCCGTTCGGCCGGGATTGGCCGGTCCGGGTCGAGGTCGTCGACGGAGAAGCCGAGCTGGCTGGAGAGCCGGCGGCGGGCGTAGGGGTCGGGCAGGATGTCCGACAGCAGCTCGCGCCGGGCCCACGCCTCCCGCTCGGTGCTGCCGATCACAGTGGACAGGCCGGGCAGCACCACGATCTCTTCGGGGGCCCGCCCGAAGTCGGCCGCGCCGCCCCAAATCTCGGCCCGGAAGTCGCGGGCGCCCGCCAGCGTCTGGTCGGCCGAGAAGATCACCTCGCCGACCCGCGAGGCGAGCCGGCGGCCGTCGCTTGACCCGCCGGCCTGGACGATCACCGGCCGTCCCTGGGGTGACGGCGGCCCGCCGCGGGAGTCCCACTCGGCCTTCACCTGATTGACGAACTCGGCCGCCCGCCGGTAGCGGGACGCGTGCTCGGGTTCGGTGCTGCGCCCGAAGTTCTGCGCGGCCGCCGCCCCGGCCGTGGTCACCACGTTCCAGCCGGCCCGGCCGCCGCTGATCCGGTCCAGGTCGAGGACCCGGCGGGCCAGCTCCCGGGGGTCGTTGTAGCTGGACGACAGCGTCCCGATCAGGCCCACGTGCCCGGTCTGGGCGGCGATCGCGGCCAGCACCGTGGTCGGCTCCAGGTTGTTGCCGGGCCGGTAGGTGAGGTCGGGGGCCAGGACCGGTCCGTCGGCCAGGAAGACGGCGTCGAGCTTGGCCGCCTCGGCCCGGCGGGCGATCGACGTGTAGTGCTCGGCGGTGAAGCTGCCGACCGGGTCGGTGCCCGGGAACCGCCACGATCCGCCGAACACCCCGGCGTTGAGGATGTTGACGTTCAGGTGTAGCTGGCGTGCCATTGGCTGCCTCCCGAGGGGCCGGGGATCGCCCCGATCAGAGTGCGGGTGTAGGGATCGCGGGGGTCGGCGAAGATCCGGCTGACCGGCCCGTCCTCGACCACCTGGCCCCGGCGCATGACGCTGACGGTGTCGGCGATCAGCCGGACGACACCGAGGTCGTGCGAGATGAACAGGTAGGTGAGCCCGTGCCGGGCCTGCAGGTCGACCAGCAGCTGCAGCACCTGGCCTTGCACCGACACGTCGAGCGACGAGACCGGCTCGTCCAGCACCACCAGCTGGGGATTGAGGGCCAGCGCCCGGGCGATCGCCACCCGCTGGGCCTGCCCGCCGGACAGCTCGGCCGGGCGGCGGCTCAGGTAGCTATGGTCCAGCCGGACCGCGGTGACCAGCTCACGCACCCGCTGCCGCAGCCCGTCGCCGGACAGCACCTGGTGTACCTGGAGCGGCTCGGCCAGCAGCCGCCCGACGCTGAAGCTCGGGTCCAGCGAGGAGAACGGGTTCTGGTACACGAACTGGACCCGGCGCCGGAACTCGCGCCGGGCGGCGGCCGACAGCGATGTTGTATCGGCGCCTTCGAACCGGATCGTCCCGCTGTCGGGCGTCTGCAGGCCGACCGCCAGCCGCGCGATCGTGGTCTTGCCCGCGCCCGACTCGCCGACGATCGCGTGGGTGGTGCCGCGGGCCACCGCGAACGACGCCGACGCCACCGCCGCGAAATTGGCCGCGCCCCGGCCGTGACCGATCCGGTAGTGCTTGCTGACCTGGTCCACGACCAGAATGTCGGCCGCCTCCGGGTCCCTGGCCGCCCGAGCCTCGGCCGGCCCGGTCGGCCCGGTCGGCCCGGCGGGCTGCAGCCGGGCCGAGCGTACGGACGGGGCGGCCGCGATTAGCCGCCGGGTGTAGGGATGCTGTGGCGCGGGCGCCTCCTTCCCGACCAACAGCTCCTCCACGACCCGGCCCCGCTGCATCACCACCAGCCGGCTGGCCCGCTCGGTGGCGATGCCGAGGTCGTGGGTGACCAGCAGGACGCCCAGGTTGAAGCGCGCCCGCAGCTGGTCCAGGTGGTCGAGGATGGCCTTCTGGACGGTGACGTCGAGCGCGCTGGTCGGCTCGTCGGCGATGAGCAGGGCGGGGTCGCTGGCCAGGGCGATGGCGATCAGCGCGCGCTGCTTCATCCCGCCCGACAGCTCGTGCGGGTACTGGTCGTAGACCCGCTCGGCCTCGGTCAGGCCCGCGGTCACCAGCTTGCCCAGGGCCAGCTCGCGCACCTCGGGGGCCTTGAGCCGCCGGTCGTGCAGCAGGATCCCCTCGGCCACCTGACGGCCGATCTTCTTGACCGGGTTCAGCGAGGTGGCCGGGTCCTGGGGGACGTAGCCGACGAACGGGCCGCGGACCCTGGCCAGCTGCCGGTCCCGCCAGTGGGTGACGTCGGCCCCGCCGTAGGCGATCTGGCCGCTGACCACGGTCGCGTTGAACGGCAGGACGCCGAGCGCGGCCCGGACCACGGTGGTCTTGCCCGAGCCGGACTCACCGACCACGCCGACCAGCTCACCCGGGCGGACGGTGAGGCTGACCTCCTGGACGGCCGCGACCGGCTCGATCTCGTACCGGACCTGCAGCCCGCTGATCTGCAGCAGGGTCCCGTCCCGGCGGATGCCGCCCGGCAGCGCCGTCCGGGCGGTCGCGACGCTCATCGCCGCCGCCCGCGGCTGGCGGTGCTGATCCGGTTGCTGGCCAGCACCACGACCGCGATGACGGCCCCCGGGATGAGGGCCAGCCAGGGGTAAGTGTCGAGGAAGGCGCGGCCCTCGGAGACCGCCAGCCCCCACTCGGGCTGGGGCGGCGGCGCGCCGTAGCCGAGGAAGCCGAGCGTGGCCACCGCCAGCACCGCGGTGCCGAACTCGAGCGCGGCCAGCGACAGCACGGACCTGACCGAGTTGGGCAGCACGTGCAGGACCAGCACGCGGGGCCAGCGCGAACCCAGGCCCCGGGCTGCCTCCACGTACTCGCTCTGCACCACCTTGAGCACCTGCGACCGCATCACCCGGGCGAACGAGGCGATGGAGACGATGCCGACAGCCAGCGCGACGTTGAGCACCCCGTACCCGAGCGCCGCCACCACCGTCATGGCCAGCAGCAGGGTCGGCACCGAGAGCAGGACGTCGATGAAGCGCATCACGACCGCGTCGGTGGTGCCGTCGGCGTACCCGCTGAGCAGGCCGATCGTGCCCCCGGCGACGAAGCCGACCAGGACTGCGTACAAGGTCGCGGTCAGCGTGTTGCGGCTGCCGTAGACGACCCGGCTGAACATGTCCCGGCCGAGCTGGTCGGTGCCGAACAGGTGGTGCCAGCTCGGCGCCTCGAACGCCTGCTCGGGGTTGCCGACCAGCGGGTTGCTGTGGGTGAACAGCTGCGGGGCGACCGCCCAGGCGATCACCGTGAGCACGATCAGCCAGGCGATGACCAGGGTGGGGGAGCGGACGGCGGTCAGCGCCCGGCGCAGCGGGGATGCGACCGGTCGCGCCACCGCCACCTCGTCCGCGGCCTCGGGCGAGTCGATGGGTTCGGTGAGCGCGGTCACGACGTCACGATCCTTGCCTTCAGCCGTGGATCCAGCAGCGGGTAGATCAGGTCGACGGCCAGGTTGGCGACCGCGAAGACGGTGGCCGTCACCACCACGACCCCCTGGATGATGGGGATGTCCTTGGTCCCGACGGCGGTCTCGGTGAGCCGCCCGAGCCCCGCCCGGGAGTAGATCGTCTCCACGACGACCGCTCCCGCCAGCAGGTTCCCGAGGATGATGCCGGCGATCGTCAGCGCGGGCAGGCTCGCGTTGCGGAACACTTCCCGGACCAGCACCCACCGGCGGGTGCCGCCCTTGGCGATCGCGGTCACCACGTACGGCGAGTTGCGCTCGGTCAGGAAGCTGTCGGTGAGCAGCTGGGCGATCGGACCCGAGACCGGGATGGCCAGCGTGATCAACGGCAGCACGAGCGCGGCGGCGCCGGTGGTGCCCATCGGCGGGAACCAGCCCAGCCGGAACGCGAACACCTGGATGAGGATCAGCCCGATCAGGAACACCGGCACCGACACGGTCGCCGGCGGGAGGCTCTGCAGCAGGTTGGCCAGCCAGCGCTGGCGGGTGTAGGAGGCCGTGAACGCGATCGTGAACGCGATCAGCACCGCCAGCAGCAGCGCGCACAGGGCCAGCGCGATCGTGGGCCAGATGACGCTGCCGATCTCGGCCCAGACCGGCTGGCCGGACTGGACCGAGGCGCCCATGTCGCCGTGCAGGGCGGCCCACAGCCGGTCGAAGTACTGGACCACGGCCGGCTTGTTGAACCCGTAGTAGTCGGCGATCTTGGCCTTGACGGCCGGGGTGATGACCTGCTGCTCGTTCGGGTTGAACAGCAGGTCGACCGCGTTGACCGGCAGCAGGTAGAGCAGCACGAAGGACAGGGTGTAGGCGGCCCAGACCACGAACGCGGCCCGGGCCACCTTGCCCGCCAGGTAACGGAGCATCGGCCGGTCTACTTGCTGATGTAGGTGTTGTAGAACAAGTTGCGGGACTGGGCGTCGAAGACGATGCCGTGCACGTCCTTGTTGGCCGCGATGACCTGGGCGGGCTCGTACACCGGGACCACCAGCGCGTACTGGAAGATCAGGTCCTGGGCGGCCTTGGTGGCGGCGTTCCGCTGGGTCGGGTCCAGCGTGTTCTGGATCGCCTGGGTGGCGTTGATCAGCGCCTGGCGTTCGGGCGCGCCCGCCTCGACGTAGGAGCCGTTGCCGACCAGCGGCGAGTCGGACTGCCAGAGCACCGACGGGTCGTCCCGGCTGGTGTTGCCGGCCGTCCCGTTCCAGCTGGTCTGGGCCTTGGCCTGCTGCACCTCGAAGTCCGGGATCGGCAGCACGCTGAGCTGCACCGAGATGCCGATCTGCTTGAGCTGGGCCTGGATCAGCTCGTAGGCCGGTTCGTTGGCCACCAAGTTGTTGATGCCGAGGAACTTGACCACCAGCTGCTTGCCGTCCTTGACCCGGATCCCGTTCGGCCCGACCTTCCAGCCGTCGGCGTCGAGCAACTGCTTGGCCTGGGCCGGGTCGTACTTCAGGGCCGTGTTCGCGTAGTCCACGTAGCCGGGCACCTTGCTCGCGATCACCGACGTGGCGACCTTGTAGCTGTTGGTGAGGACGCCCTTGAGCAGCGCGTTACGGTCCCAGCCGATCTGGATCGCCTTGCGCACCGCGAGGTCGTTGGTCGGGAACAGGTCGGCGTTCAGGCTGAACGCGATGTTCTGACCGGCTACGGTCTGGGCCAGGATCTGGAACCCCTCGGCCTTGAGCGGCGCCTCGTCGGTCGGCTGCACGTCCAGGGTCGCGTCCAGCGCCCCCGACTCCAGCGAACCGGTCCGGACGGTCGCCTCCGGGATCGTCTCGATGTCGATCTCGTTGAGGTAGGCCGCACCGCCGTTGCCGGAGTGCTGCAGCGGCTGCGGGGCCCAGTCGTAGCCCTTGCGCCGGACCAGCACGACGTTCTGCTGGTACTTGAACGACTTGAGCACGAACGGACCGGTGCCGATGATGTTGGCCACGTTCTCGGCCCGCTGGGTCTTGCTCTTCGCCAGCGTCGAGGCCGCCACGAAGCCGGGGTCGTTGTCCCCGCTGAACGAGGTGAAGGTGAGGAAACCGGCGTTGGGCTGGGAGAAGTTCACCACCGCGGTGTACGGGTCGGGGGTGTCGGTGCTGACGTAGCCGGTCCAGTGGGTCGGGTCGGCCGGGATACCGAGGGCGGCGTCACCGCGGGCGTCCTGGTCGAAGTTGGCCTTGACCGAGGACGAGTTGAACGGGGTCCCGTTGCTGAAGGTGACCCCCTTGCGCAGGTGGAAGGTGAACTGCGTCAGCTTCGCGTTGTAGGACCACGAGGTGGCCAGCCACGGGTAGAGCTTCCCGGTCGTCGGATCCTGCCAGGTCAGCTTGTCGGTGATGTTGTCGGCGATGATCGACTCGGGGTAGGTCTCGGCCTCGTGCGGGTCCAGGTACTGGGGGGCGTCCAGCACCCCGAAGCGCAGCGTGCCGCCGGTGGCCGCGGTGCCCCCGGCCTCCGCCGCGGCGCTGGTGGCGGGGTTGTTGTTGCTGGTGCACGCGGCGAGCCCGGAAAAGACCAGCGGGGCTGCGCCGATAAGCGCGAACAACCTGGCTCTGTGCCGGAATTTAATATCCACGGGGGCTCCCTTATGTGACCGCAAATTTTTCTCAGAAAAAGGAGGATCCGCCGCTCGCCTTTCAACGCCTGCGGGCGGCGATCAGCCTATCGGTGAAGGCGCTCCGGTCGGGCGGAGGCATGCCGAAACCTCGTCGTAGTCGAGCATCTGAACAGGATTGAAGCTATTGCACACAAAGTCGATTGGTCAAGTAGGTATTAGCCATAAAGCACCATTAAGTTGGGCTACACAATTAACGTAGCCGGACTGCATTGATGCCTCTGCATACGCCGCGCAGGCTGGACGGCAGTTATGTGCATCGCCACTAATCGAGCCTTTAAGGAAAAATGTCAGCGATATCCGTTCAAGCAATACGTCAGGGGCGGGCGTGACCTCGACCACCGGCTTTCACCTCAACTTGTCCCTGCTGACCCCCGGCCACTTCCGCCAGGCCTGGCGGCTGCCGCACGTGGATCCGCTCGCCTACCTGGATGCCGGCTACTTCCGGCGGCTGGCTGCGATCGCCGAGCAGGCCAGCATCGACGCGGTCTTCCTGGGCGACGGGCCCGCGCTGGGCGCCGGCATCGAGCACGCGCCCGGCACCGGCCTGGACCCGCTCGTCCTGCTGGCGCACGTGTCCGGGTCGACCGAGAACCTCGGGTACGTCATCACCAGTTCCACCACCTACAACTCGCCCTACAACCTGGCCCGGCGGTTCAACGCCCTGGACCACGTGACCGGGGGCCGGGCCGCTGTCAACATCGTGACCACCGGTACGCCGGCCGCGGCCGCCAACTTCGGCCTGGCCGAGCATCCGGACCGGGAGACGCGCTACCGCCGGGCTCATGAGTTCCTGGCGGTGGTGACCCAGCTGTGGGACGCCTGGGCGCCGGACAGCCTGATCGGCGACAAGGCCAGCGGCCGCTACGCGGACCCGCGGCGGATCCGCACCATCGACCACCGCGGCGAGTTCTTCGCGGTGCGCGGCCCGCTGCCGGTTCCGGCCGGACCACAGGGCCGCCCGGTGCTGGTCCAGTCCGGAGGGTCAGAAGGCGGCCTGCGGCTGGCGGGCCGGTTCGCCGACGTCGTCTTCACCGTGGCCCAGACCCAGGCCAAGGCGATCGCCTTCCGCGACGACGTCCGGGCCCGGGCGGCCGCGGCCGGCCGTCACCCCGACGACGTGAAGATCTCGCTCGGCGTGGTCGTCCTGGTGGCCGCCACCGAGGCCGAAGCCCGTCGGCGTGAGCAGGCCCTGCACCAGACGCTGCCGCTGGAAGAACTGGCCGCGGGCGTCACCGCCGGACTCGGCCTCCCGGCCGGCCGGTTCGGCCTCGACGACGTCATCACGATCGGGGACCTGCCGGACGGGCCGGCCGCGGCGGGCTTCTCGGTCGGCTTCAGCGTCTCGACCCGCGCGCTGCTCGCCGAGCACCCCCGCACGCCCCGCGAGCTGGTCTACCGCTCGGCCGGCGGATCGGGCCACCGGCTGCTGGTCGGGTCCGCCCGCCAGGTCGCCGATGACCTCGAGGCCTGGTTCCGGGCCGGCACCGCGGACGGGTTCACCATCATGCCCGCCGACACCGCCGTCGATTTCGAGAACTTCGCCCGCCTGGTGGTCCCGCTGCTGCAGCAGCGCGGGCTGTTCCAGCGCACCTATACCGCCCCGACCCTGCGGGAACGATTCGGTCTGCCCTGGCCCCACCGGGGCCGGCTCCAGCCGGCATGACCACCTACCCGACCCACCCGGACCTGGACCCGGCCCGGCTGCGGAAGGCGTTCGGGGTCTTCCCGACCGGCGTGGTCGTGGTCGCGGCCCGGGTCGACGGCCGGCTCCTCGGCCTGACGGCCAGCTCGTTCACCTCGGTGTCGCTGGAGCCGCCGCTGGTGTCGTTCTCGGTCGCGAACACGTCGCGGACCTGGCCGGAGCTGCGGCGGGCGGCCCAGCTGGGCGTGACCGTGCTGGCCGAGCACCACGGCGCGGTCGCGCGGCAGCTGGCGGGCCCCGCCCACCTGCGATTCGACAACCTGCTGGTGGCCTCGAGCGAGGCCGGCGCGGTCACCCTGGCCGACGGGTTGGCCCGGTTCGACACCACCATCTACCGCGAGGTCGAGGCGGGCGACCACACCATCGTGCTGCTGCGGCTGCACGCCGTCGAGGACGCCGATCACACCCAGCCGCTGGTGTTCCACCGCAGCGGCTTCGGCCGGCTGCAGCGCGGCGAACTTACCAGATTATATCTATCGGATTAGTGGGAAATTGCTTACAATGGCATGTATGAGCGCTCTCGATCGTGTGGCGGCCCGCTGCCTCGATCTGACCCGGGCGTACAGCGGCCGCTGTTGTCGCTGACGTTCCTCCCGCCGGTAACAGCCCTCATGTGGAGAGACCTGCAATGCTTGACCTCCGCCGTCTGATGCTGCTGTGCGACCTGGCCGATCTGGGCACCGTGGGTGCGGTGGCCGAGCGCCGGAGCATCACCAGCTCGGCCGTTTCCCAGCAGCTCCGGGTCCTGGAGCAGGAGACCGGGGCGGTGCTGCTACGCCGCGACGGCCGCAAGCTGCGGCTGACCCAGAGCGGCGAGATCCTCGTCGAGCACGTGCGCCGCGTCATGGGCGCCGTCGACGAGGCGCTCAGCGCGGTGGCGGCGTCGCGCGGCACCGTGGATGGCCGCCTGACGATCGCCACCTTCGAGACGTCGATCCCGAGCCTGGCCGCGCCGCTGGTGCGGCGTATGAGCCGGGACGAGCCCCAGCTGCGGGTGCACGTGATCCAGGAGGACAGCGCCACCGCCCTGCGCTCCCTGCGGCGGGGGGAGATCGATCTGGCGCTGATCTTCCGGCTGTACTTCCTGGCCGACGAGACCGTGGGCGGGCTGATCAGTCAGCTGCTCTTTGACGACCCGCTCGTGCTGCTGGCGCCCGCCCACCTGCACCGGCGGATCGGCGAGCGGGGGCTGTCGGCCCTGGCCGACGAGCCGTGGATCACCGGTCCGCACGGGTCCAGCTGGGCCGCCGCCCTCGACCTGGCCAGTGAGGCGGCCGGCTTCGTGCCGAGGGTCACCCACCGGGTCCGTGGCGCACCCAACATGTGCCAGCTGGCGGCGGCCGAGGTGGCGGCGGCGATCGTCCCGCGCCTGTCGGTGCCGCCCGCCCTCGAAGAGCTGATGGTGGAGGGCCTCGACCTCGGTGGCCGCTCGGTGTGCGTCGTACACCGGGACGGCGCGCAGAACAACCCGGCCGTGGCGGCCGTGCTGCGGACGCTGCGGGCCATCGTCGCCGACCGCGACACCACGCTCACCGCCGGCCGACTGGCGGAGCGATCGAGGGCGGCTGGCTGAGCGGGATCAGCTCGTCCAGGTGGAACGTCACGTCCGCCAGCCGGACCGTCCAGGGCGAACGGACCAGCGCCGGTGACGCGGGCGCCGGGGCGCCGGCGTGCGCCCAGGTCACCCGGTCGCGGTGGGTGGGGATGGCGATCAGCGCGGCCGCCGCCGGCTCCCAGCCCACGATGGTGTCGTAGAGGCCGGGGAAGTCGTCGGTCACCAGCTCGGCCTCGGCCCGGCCCAGCGGGGCCCGGTGGGCGGGCGGCCGGTCATCCTGCCAGCGCCAGCGGGATACGGACGTGGCCCAGGTGAGCAGGGCGCCGCGCCGGACGTCGCCCAGCACGGCGTTGCGGGCCCGGCCGGCCGGCAAGCTGGCCAGCAGCCCGGTCAGCGCGGCGTGCCAGCCCAGCGAGTCCGCCAGGGCCGCATCGGTCTGGGCGAGCGCGGCCAGGCGATCGAATGGGCGGGTCTCGTCCGCCAGCAGCCGTCGGCTGCCGACGTAGTCCAGCGCCTCGCGCAGGGCGGTCAGGCGTCCGGCGTCCGGGCCGCCCGCGGTGCCGCCCACCGGCAGGGCCGGGGCGGCCAGGATCTCCCGCAGGGCTTCGGCCGTAGCGGCGTCGAGGCCGGGCTGTCCGGGTAGACCGGTGCTGGCGCTCACCGGCTGCTGCTCCGGTGCGGGTAGGCGCGCAGCGCCCGGGGCGGTAGGCCGAACGTCGCCCGGTGGGTGACGTCGAAGAAGGCGTTGATCCCGTTCCGTCGGCGGGTCCCGACCGCGCCGTGATAGCCGGTCCCGTCGGCGCCGTTCATGATCGCCCGGGTGTTGTTGAAGTCCCGCAGTTCGCGCTGCAGGGAGACGAAGTGGGTGCCGGGCTTGCCGTCGTCGACGGTGGCGAAGTCACGGCGGTTGATGATGGGCACGTTGTTCACCCGCGCCCGGGCGGCCGCCTGCGCGTGGCCGACGATGCCGTGCGCACGCACGGTCTGCTCGTAGCGCTGGTAGTCGCTGGGCGCGTCGTCGCCGAACGCCTCGGCCTGGCGGGCGGTGACGGTCGGCGCGTAGAGCAGGGCCGCCTGGGCGTCCCGGTCCTGCCCGTGCCAGCGCTCGACATCCAGCTCGATCCGGCTCACGTGGGCGGTGGTCCCGCCCGCCAGCGGGCCGCTGCCGATGGTGATCGAGGCCTCGGTCGCCTGGTTGCCCCGGTGGATCGAGTGGAATCCGAACAGCAGCGGTGAGGTGACCGGTATCCCGAGTTCCGGGAGAGCTTGCGCCGGCAGCCCGGCCCCGACGAAGCCGCGCCGCACCTCGCGCACCACCAGGTGCTCACGCTGGCTGGTCCCGGCCGTGCCGAACAGCGCGTCGTAAGTGCCGTCGAGCACGTCCTCGTGGTCACTGGCCAGGTGGAACAGCGCGTCCGGGCGGTCCAGCACCGGGTCCTCCCAGCGCGACATGCGGGCCGGCACGCTGATCAGGCCCCGATGGGCGGTGTGGCCGTCGAACCAGGCGTGCCCCCAGCCGACGGTGCTCAGCAGCCCGTCCGGGCCGTGCCGATGGCGCTGCTCGAGCCCGGCCAGGCCGTCTTCCAGCTGCCGGGCGGCATCCGCGCCGGGGCGGCCGACCACGTCGGCCAGGACCAGGATGTGGTGCCGGGGAGGCACCGGGCGGCCCAGCTCGTCGTGGCCGAACGTGGCCTCCCACTCGTGCTGCCCGGCCGGGCGGCCGGTCACGAAGAGACCACCGCCCGACCGGCCTCCAGGTCGGGCTCGATCGCGGCGAACTGAGCGGCCAGGTCGGTGTGCCCGGTCTCGGGGATGCTGAGGCTGAAGATGGCCGCGGTCCGGCCCGCCGACACCTCGGGGTGCTCGATCGCGGTGACCACCGCCGCCGCGACGCTTTCCGTGCTGACCAGGCCGTCGGCGTAGCGGTCGGGGCTGAGCCGGGTCTGGTAGGACGGGTCGTGAATGGTGGACAGCCAGGTCGGCCGCAGGATCGTCCACGGGTTCTGGCCGCCGCGCAGGTGCGCCTCCAGGGCGTGCAGGCTCCAGGTACTGGCCTTGGCGTTCCGGTGGCTGCGGCCGTGCCCGACCAGGAAATGGGAGACCAGCACCACGTGCACCCCGAGCCGGCTGGCCCGCAGGCCGTCCAGCAGCCGCTGGCCGATGATCCGGCCCGCCTCCTCGCCGTCGGCCGGCTGCTGCATGCCGCCCGGGCCGGCCGTGGTCGGCGCCAGGATGACGGCGTCCGCGCCCGCCAGCAGCGCCCGCCAGGCGTCGGTGCTGACCCCGCCGCCCGGCGGCCGGAGGTAGGAGTGGCCGCGCTGCCGGGCCAGGTCCTCGGTCGGCTGCCGTGCGTTCCAGATCCCGTTGACGTAGAGGTGATCGGTGCTGCCCGCGTCCGCGAAGACGGGGCTGAGTTCAACGATGCGGGCCATGCCCTCAGCATGGGAGCGGCCCGGGCGGCTGAACAACTCGGTCTGGCTACCGCCTTCGCGTAGCTCAGCTTGCCGGTCACCGACCGCCCTGACCACCGGTAAGCAGAGCTGTATAAATTCGGTAGGAATAAAAGGTTTTTCCGCTACGACGCGGGCTGCGACGCTGTCGTCATGCCTGCGGTGGGAGCACGATGAACCAGGAATTCCTGTGGTACATCCCGAACACGGTCGAGCCCGGCCACCGCGGTGACCCGACGGTCGAGGGCTGGGGGACCCTGGACTTCTCCACCGGCCAGGCGCAGCTGCTGGAACAGCACGGCTGGGGCGGAGCCCTGCTCGGCACCAGCTGGGGCCGGCCCGACACGTTCACGGTGGCGACCGCGCTCGCCGCCCGGACGACGACGTTCAAGCCGCTGATCGCGATCCGCCCCGGGTACTGGCAGCCGGCCCACTTCGCCAGCGCGGCCGCCACCCTCGACCAGCTCAGCGAGGGCCGGGTCCTGGTCAACATCGTCACCGGCACCGACAACCTGGCCGCCTACGGTGACGGCAACGACGACCCGGCCCGGCGCTACGACCGCACCAGGGAGTTCCTGCAGCTGATCCGCCGCCTGTGGACGGGAGAGAACGTCACCTTCTGCGGCGAGCACTTCCGGGTCGAGGCGTCCACCCTCGCACCGCGCCCCTACCAGGCGGCCGCGGGCCGCCACCCGACGCTCTACTTCGGGGGCGCGTCGGCGGCGGCCGAACGGGTGTCGGCCACCGACGCGGACGTCCAGCTGTTCTGGGGCGAGCCGCTGGACGGAGTGGCCGAGCGGATCGACCGGCTGAAGGCTCTCGGCGGTTCGCTGGGCCGGGAGCACGCCCCCCTCGAGTTCGGCCTCCGGATCACCACGGTGGTCCGCGACACCACCGAAGAGGCCTGGCAGGACGCCGAGGAGAAGGTGGCCAAGATGGCGGCCGAGGCCGGCGAGGCCCGCATGCACCACCAGGGCCGGACCCCGGTCGGCCAGCAGCGCCTGCTCGACCTGGCCGCCCGCGGTGAAGTACTCGACTCCTGCCTGTACACCACCCCCGGCAAGTACGGCGGTGGCGGCGCCGCGACAACCTGGCTGGTCGGCTCACCCACCGACGTCGCCGAAGCCCTGAAGAAGTACCAGGACCTGGGCGTCACCCACTTCGTTCTGTCCGACACCCCCTACCGCCGCGAACTCGCCCGCGTCGGTGACCAGCTCCTGCCTCTTCTCCGCCGCCAAGCCGCGTAAAGCCTGGGGAAATACCCCGGAAGACCGCATCACCAAGCTAAGACCTGCTTCGGTCTTCTGCCGATCATGTCAGGCAGCCCGGTCGAGGATGCGCTTGATCTTGCGGCGGTCGATGTCGAGTTCGCGGGCGATGGCGCGCTGGCTGAGGCCTGCCTGGTGGCGGGCGTGGACGGTCTGCTCCAGCGTTGGTGCAGCCGGGAGTTCTAGCGGTGCTTCGTGCGCCAGTGGCGGGACAGGCTGGTACGGAGGTCCACCTCCAGCTCCGTCCGCTCGTGCCCTTTGTCCGGTGCGGATCAGCATCATCAGCAGCTCGAACGAGCCGACCAGTGCCGGGGCGGGCCAGGCGCTGACCAGCGCCCCGACCGGCCCGTGCCCGATCCCGTGCGCCAGGTTGGCGCCAACGGTGGCGCAGATCCCGGCGCCCAGGCTCCAGGCCGCCAGCCGTGGTACCGGCTGGCCCCGCCGGCTGGCGTCCAGCACCACCATGGACGCGGCCCAGATCAGCCCGTCCACCGTGAACGGCACCAGCCGCGCCGTCAGACCAGACTCTCCGTGCGACCGCACTAGCTCATACGCATGCTGGTAGGAGATGATCGCGGCCACGAGGGCCACAGCCACCACGGCCAAGGCGGTGGTAATCCGGATGAGCCGGTCCATCACAGCCCTAGCTCCTGGCGCCAGCCGATGACAAACAGATCGTCGTTGCCGTAGCCCGCGGCGAGCCGTTCCGCGAGGACCATGGTGGTGATCGCCTGGTTTCGGGTGAATAGGCGGCTGGGGAGACCCGACACGACCCACGTGCCTTGGCCGTCAGCAGCTGCGTCCGGGCTGCAATGCGCGGTGGCGACCACCCGCCCGTTGTAATCCGCGGTCATAATTCGATCGTCAATTCGAGTCGTCACACCGAACCCTCACTTTCGAGAGTGAGGCCCGGAAAGCCAGTGACAAACCAAGTGACAACGCCCCCAGCCGGCACCAGACTGCGTCAGCACCAGCCAGACAGCACTATCGCTCTGAACTGCGCTAACGCGACCCAGCCCGACCTGATCAGACGTTTCGCGCGTCCATGGCATGGAAGAGGTCTGGGGTTCGAATCCCCATAGCTCCACTCACCCTCACCGGCCGGATCCCATCATGGGAACCGGCCATTTGTGATTTCGGTACGAGGGAGCGTGCGCCATGGGCCGCCGGAACGACTACTACGACGATCCCGCGGCGCCCGAGGCCAACAGCATGGTCCCCTCGGTCAACGTCGTCGTCGCCAACGCCGCGGGCGAGATCCTGCTGATCCGCCGCTCCGACAACGGCAACTGGGCCGTCCCCGGCGGCGCCATCGACCCGGGGGAGTCGATGACCCAGGCCGCTGTCCGTGAAACCAAAGAGGAAAGCGGCATCGACTGCCAGATCACCGGCCTGGTCGGCATCTACACCGACCCCGGCACATCATCGTGTACAACGGCGAGGCCCGCCAGGAGTTCTCCATCGTCTTGACCGCCCGCCCCACCGCCGGCACCCCTACCCCCAGCAGCGAGTCCACCGAGGTCCGCTGGGTCCATCCAGCCGAGGTGCCCAACCTCCCAATGGACCGGTCCATGCGCCTGCGCCTAGGTCACTACCTGGACCACCCCGGCAGCCCCGTCCTCATCTAGACCCGGCCCCTGACCTCCGGCGCCCCGGGTCCGCTACCAGACGATCTCCAGCCGCCGCGGCCCGCAGAACATTGGGCTCTGCACGTCCTCCCAACCTGCATCGGGCGCCAGCCGCAGGCTTGGGAGCCGGTTGAGCAGAGCGGTCAGCGTGGCGGTGATCTCCAGCCGCGCCAGCTCCGCGCCGAGGCACAGGTGGATGCCGTGCCCGAACGAGAGGTGACGGCGCGCGGTCGACCGGCGCATGTCGAAGTCGGCGGCGTCGGGGCCGAAGACCTCCTCGTCCAGGTTGGCCGACTCCAGCCCGACGATGACGCGGCTGCCCGGGTCCAGCTTCTGGCCGCCCAGCTCGGACGGGGCGGCCACGGTACGGAAGGCCCAGCGGATGGCCGAGCCGTACCGCAGTCCCTCCTCGCGGGTGTTCTCGAGCAAGGAGCGGTCGGCCAGCAGCGCCTCCCACCGGCTGCGGTCGGCCAACAGCTGGTAGACCGTCGACCCGATCGTGTAGGCGGTGCTTTCCAAGCCGGCCACGAACAGCTGCCAGGCGTGGAAGGCGACGTCCTGTTCCGGCAGCGGCTGCCCGCCGACGGTGCCGGTGGCCAGCCGAGTGATGAGGTCATCGGGCGGCTCGCTCGTCGCCCGGCGCCGCCGGGTCGCCTGGGTGAAGTAGTCCTCGACCTGACGCCACTCGGGGGTGCCAACGAAGCTGTCCGGCAGCCGTGAGCTGATCACCAGCGACAGCCGGGCCAGCTCGGCGGCATCCTCGGGCGGCACGCCGACCAGCCGGGCGATGACGGTGGCGGTCAGCGGTAGCGCCAGGTCGCCGACGATGTCGGCCGGGCCGCCGTCCGGCAGGCCGTCGATCAGGGCGTTGACCGCATCGGTGATCCACGGGGTCGCCTCGGTGATGGAGGCCCGGGCGAAGCCGGGCCGGAGCAGGTCGCGCAGAGCGGTGTGGGCGGGCGGGTCGCTCTGGGTGATCAGTGCGGGCGGGGCCGGGCCGTCTCCATCGGCCTCGAGCACGAAGTTGCCTTCGTTGCTGAGAGTGCTGTGGTTGAGGAGAGCCGTGCGGGCCAGGCCGTGGCGGGACACGTAGCCGAGCCCGGGGGCCACCTCGGAGACGGGACAGCCGCGGCGTCGCTGCCCGGCCAGGCTGGCCCGGATTGCCGCGATCTCGCCCACCGCCAGCGGGTTGAACGGTGCCTGGCTGCTGTCAGTCGCGGACGGGTCTGGGCTCATGGTGATCTCCTTGCTCGGGGCGAAGCTTGGCTGCGATGTCCTGGCGGAGGCGTTTCTTGTCGACCTTGCCGACCGACGTCTTGGGGAGTTCGGCGATCTGCTCGATGCGTTCCGGCCACTTGAACTTGGCCACGCCGAGCCGGGCCAGGTGCTGCTGAACCTCGCCCAGCGCAACGGTGCCTTCGGTCACCAGATAGGCGCAGGTGCGCTCGCCCAGGCGGGGGTCGGGCATCGCCACGACGGCCGCCGCCCGGACCAGGGGATGGCGCATCAGCAGGCCTTCCACCTCTTCGGCGCTGATCTTTTCGCCGCCCCGGTTGATCATGTCCTTGATCCGGCCCTCGACCGAGATGCAGCGCTCGGCGCCGAAGACCCGCACGCGCACCAGGTCGCCGGTTCGGTAGAACCCGTCAGTGGTGAAGGCGCTGCGGTTCTGCTCCGGTGCGTCGAAGTAGCCCCGGAGGGTGTAGGGCCCGCGGGTCGCCAGCTCACCGGTCTCCCCGTCCGGCAGCTGGTCTTCGGTGCCCGGCGCCAGGACGCGGAACTCGTCAAGCGGCGACATCGGCGTGCCCACCGTGGTCAGGCGGGCCGCGCGGTCTGAGTCCGGCTGGCTGACCGCGAAGAACCCTTCGCCCATGCCGAAGGTCTGGCCGGCCCAGACGCCGAGCTGCTCCAGCCGCTCGAACAGCGGGGGCGGGACCTTCGCGCCCGACAGCAGGGCCCGGCGCAAGGTGGCGGTCAGCGCGGGGAAGGCGGGGTTGCGGACGGCGTCGTAGTGGCCGTGCCCGAGCAGGATGTCGGTCACCCCCTCGGCCGCCAGCAGCGGCAGGGCCTGGCCGAGGTCGGGACCGGTGAGGATCATCGCCCCGCCGGCCGAATGCGGGGCGTGCATCCCGATGACCACGCCGGCGTTGTGGATGACCGGGATCAGATGGCCGTTCCGGGTCTCCTCGGTGAAGCCGGACACGGCGGCGAAAGCGCGGGCGTTGTACCAGTACTCGGCGTGCAGGCGTGGAATGATCTTGGGCACGCCGGTGGTGCCGCCGGAAAGCTGGAACACCGCCACGTCGTCGGCGTCGATACCGGCCTGAATGTTGTCCACGACCTTCCGTCCCTCGGCGGGATCGGACCGGTCGAGCAGGTCCTCGACGCGGATGCCGCCGTCGCGGCCGCCGTCCCGGTCGTCGGCGCCGGTGGTCAGGACGTGCCTTAGCGTGGGATGCCCTTGCTGCTGTTCCCGGGCGAAGGCCACGAGGTCGAATCGCCCGGCCCGGGTGTCGACGATGTGGGCCACCGCCTGGGTCCGGCGGCTGATCGCGCCGATCTCGTGCCCGCGATGGGCCGCCAGCGTGCAGACCGGAATCAGCCCCGCCTTGAGCAGCCCGTACCAGGTGACGACGGTGATGAGCCGGTTGGACAGCTGCAGGATGACCCGGTCACCGGGGGCCAGCCCGAGTTCGGTCAGCCCGGCGGCCAGGCGGTCAGCCTGCTCGTCCAGCTCCCGGTAGGTGAGGCGTCCTTCCGCGGTGACCAGGGCGAGGTGGCCGGGCACCCGGTCGGCCACCGTCCGGAATTCCCCGGCGATCGTCGCCGTCCCCCACAAGCCCGCGGCCCGGTAGCGGGCGACCGCTTCGGCGGGATAGCTCACCAGCCGCCCGGACCAGCCGGCCGGGCTCACGGCCGCATTCCTTCCCTGGTCCGCGGCCGGTGTTCGACCACGTCGATGCGCCGGGTGAGCAGGCCGGTCTCGATGGTTTCGCGGTCACCGGGGTCGCCGACATCGGCCGGCACGCAGACGGGCCGGTTCAGCTCGCCGCGCAGCCGGTCCGCGAGCATGACCCCCGGCAGCGACTCGGGGAAGCGCGGGTGGGCCGGGGGTTCCAGCCGCAGGATCGTCCCGGCCGGGAGCGTCTCGGTGCGCAACGCGGCGACCAGCTCGTCGGCCTCGGCGCCCTCAGGGTCGGTGTCCAGCAGCGGAATCGACCGGGACGCCAGCGTCACCGGGCCGGCCCGAAGTTCCTGGTCCGGACCTGCGGTCAGCACCCGGGACGGAAGGCTCAGTCCCGCCGACGCCAGCGGGGCGTCGATCGGGCTGTCGCCGGTCTGGCCGCTGGTGCCCCAGTAGTGGCGGGCCGCGCCGCGGACCAGGGCCGGGTCGTGGTCGGCCATCCGGCGGGCGCTGTAGCGGCCGGTCCGGGTCGTGTAGTGCAGCCCGAGCACGTCAAGGGGAAAGTCCAGCCGCCGGCGGAAGGTCTCCCACCAGCGCTGGCTGCCGAGCGCGGCCGCTTGCAGGCTCTCCACCTTGGGGCGCCGTAGTCGTTCGTATTCGGCAAAGGCCTGCACCGGCTCTTCGTACTCCAGCAGCGCGGCGGCCAGCGTCACCGCGTCTTCCATCGCCATCCGGGTCCCCGAGCCGATCGACGGGTGCGCGGTGTGCGCTGAATCCCCGAGCAGGACGATGTTGCCGGCGTGCCATACCTTGTTGGTCAGCACCGGGAACGCGGTCCAGCGGGAGTTGCTGGTGGCGATCTCGGCCCCGCCGAGCATGCCGGCGTACAGGTCCTCCAGATACCGCCGGCTGCGCTGATCCGACTCACCCGGCCGAAGGCCAGCCGACTCGCCGTCGAGGCCGGCCCGCCGCAGCGTGCCCGCGTCGGTCTCGAACATGAAGCCCGCCATCCCGCCGTTGTAGGGATAGCTGTGGGTGGTGAACGCGCCGTGCTCGCTCTCCTTGAACGCGAACACCGCGCCGCGCAGCGGCACCGGCGCGCCGCACCAGTAGAAGCGGGCGTGACCGGGTACCAGGCGCGGCTGGAACTCGCCAGCGAACTGGCCGCGCAGTGCGCTGTTGACACCGTCGGCCGCCACGATCAGGTCGGCGCCGGCCACGTCGTCGTGGCTGACCTGTGTCTCGAAACGCAGCGTGGCGCCCGCCTGCGAAGCCTGCCGCTGGAGAATGGCCAGCAGCGTGGTGCGGGCGATCGACAACGTGGACCAGTCGCCCCAGCCCCAGCTGACCTCGGCTCCGCGATTGACGATCCGCTGGGTTGACGGGTGGGAGTGCCCGGCGCTCAGCAGGGCGCGGTAGGTGGCGGCGTCGACCTGCTCCACCGGCGTCAGCGCCTGCGGGCCCAGCCCGATGCCGAAACCGTAGGTCGCGTCCGCTGGACTGCGCTCGAAGACGGTGATGTCCCAGCCGGGTGCGCCGAGGCCCAAGAGGCGGGCGAGGAACAGGCCGGCCGGCCCGCCCCCGACGATCGCCACTTTGCGTCGCTTGCGCTGCATCTGCACCGTCCCTTGGCCGCGGCGTCGCGGCCGCTGCGGCATCGAATTTCTGACAGGCAAGTAGATTAGACGACTACTAAGTCGTTAAGCAATGCATCCTTACGCGGCGAGGTGCCGCGGTGGTGGCATGCTGGAGCGGACATCTGAGCAGAGGGAGCGTGCCGTGACGGGTAGGACCTCGCGCCGGCAATTGGTCGAGAACGAGCTGCTGGACCGCGCGGCCGAGCTGTTCGCCGAGCGAGGTTTCGAGGGCACGACGCTGGCCGACATCGCGGCCGCGGTCGGCATCACCCGGCCGTCGCTGTACAACTACATCAACAGCAAGGACGAGCTGCTCGGCATGCTCGTGTCCGGGCTGACCGAAGCGGGCGTGTCCGATCTGGCCCACCTGCAGGCCCAGGACCTGCGCCCGTCCGAGCGCCTGTCCCGCGCGGTCCAGACCCTGACCCTGCGCATCTGCGCCCATCCGGCCCGGTTCCGGCTGCTCGACCGCAGCGAGTACATCCTGCCCGAGCCGCTGAAGCAGCGGCACCGGACGGCCAAGCGCGCCATCCTGACCTCGTTCATCGACATCATCACCCGCGGCGTGGAGGCGGGTGAGTTCTGGCCCGGCGACGAGCGCATGTCGGCGCTGTCCATCATCGGGTCGCTCAACTGGGTGGCCTGGTGGTTCCGGCCCGACACGCCGGGGGCCGACCCGGCCGCGGTCGCCGAGCAGTTCGCGCGGATGGCGCTGCGGTCGGTCGCTCGGTCGCAGCGGCCCGACCGGGCCACCACCTCCGCCGCCGCGCTGGCTGAGATCCGGGCCGACCTGGAGTTCCTGGAGCGGCGGATGGGCGCGGCCGATCTCCTCTGAGTCGCCTCTTTTGCCGCTCGGCGCTTGACAGGCCTGACCTGCCCTACGTAGTTTTCCGACTCATAAGTCGTTTAGTCGACGAAGGTGTCGGAGGCTCGATGTCGAAGGTCTTGTCGCTCGGCGAGATGGTGACGGCGGTTCCGCCCGGGGCGCTGGTGTCGTTCGGCGGCGGGGGAATGGCGCGCAAACCGATGGCCGCGGTGGCGGCCCTGGCCATGTCGCACACCCCGGTCCGCCTCTCGGTGTTCCTGGGCGGCCCGGACGTCGACCTGATGCTGGGGGCGGGCGAGGTGCAGAGCCTGGACTTCGCCTACGTCGGTTTCGACCTGCTCGGCCTGTCCCCGAACTTCCGCCGGGCCCGCGAATCCGGCGGGCTGCCGGTGGTCGAGTGGACCGAAGCGATGTACATCGCCGGCGTCGAGGCCGCCACCCATCACGTGCCGTTCATGCCCACCCGCAGCGGGCTCGGCGTCGATGTGCTGGAAGTCCCCGGTCACCCGTTCCGGCGGTTCCCCTGCCCGCTGACCGGCGAGACCCTGACCGCGGTGCCCGCGATCCGGCCGGACTTCCTGTTCATCCACGCCACCGAGGCTGACCGGGCGGGCAACGTGCGGATCACCGGCGACGGCTTCCTCGACCCCTACCTGGCCCGGGCGTCGGGCACGGTGTTCGTGACCGCCGACCGGCTCGTCGACCAGCTGCCGCCGGACCTGTCCGAACACGAGACGACGATCTCCCGGCTCTGGGTCACCGGCGTCGCCGAACTACCACGTGGGGCCGCCTTCACCGCGGTGTTCCCGCAGTGGCCGCTGGACTACGCCGCGGCCGGAGAGTACGCCGCTCACTGTGGTGACGCCGGCTGGCTGCGGGACTACGCCGCCGGCCTGGCGACGGCGGAGCCCGCCCGATGAGCGGCGCGGTCGGCACCGCCGGAGCGGCTGGCGCGGCCGGTGAGTTCACGGTCGAGGAGCAGGTGATCTCGGTCCTCGCCCAGATCTACCGCGGCCAGGTCATCGCGGTGGGGGCCACGGTGTGCGCGGACATCGCGACCCGGCTGGCCAAGGCGCTGTACGCGCCGGAGATCGTGCTCATGGCCGGCGGCAGCATGGCCGGCTACGACTGCGCCGCCACGCCGAAGGCGCTCAACGACGAGTGGGTGGCGTCGCCGAGTTCGGTCCGGGGTTCGGACTGGATCGAGACCTTTGACCTCATCTCGGCCGGGAAGTACGCCATCTGCATGGGCCCGGTCCAGGTCGACCGGACCGGGTCGTGCAACATTTCCGTGCTGGGGGACTGGCGGCGCCCGAAGGTCGCGCTGATCGGCGCCCGCGGCATCCCCGACGACATGGTCCGGCTCGAGGAGCTGACGTTCCACGTGCGCCGGCACACCCCCCGGGCTCTGGTCGAGAAGGTCGACTTCCGGTGCGGGCTGGGTTTCGGGCCGGAGCGGGACGAACTGGGGCTCACCCTCGGGCGGCCGGGCATGCTCGTCACCGACCTGGGCGTCTTCGACTTCGACGAGCACGGCGCCGGCCTGCGGGTGCGGTCCCTGCACGCGGGCGTCAGCTTCGAGCAGGTCCAGGCGGCGACCGGCTTCGAGCTGCTCGCCCCCAGCGGCAAGCTGCCGGTCACGCCGCCGCCGACCGAAGCCGAACTGGCCTGCATCCGGGACGAGATCGATCCCCTGGGCGTACGGCGGCTCGACGGCCCGGAGGCGGGCCCGGCGCTGCTGGCCGAGCTCGCCGAGCGCGAACGAGAACTGTTCGCCATCCCGGGAGCCCGCCGGTGAGCTGGAGTTTCGAGACCGACCCGGAGACCGAAGCCGACCTGGCCTGGATCCGGCAATTCATTGAGGGAAAGGCGATCCCGCTGGAGGCGCTGAACCTGCCGGTGGCGGAGTTCGACCGGGTGGCCGCGCCGCTCATCAAGGAGGTCAGGGCGCGTGGCTTGTGGGCCGCTCATCTGGGCCCCGAGCACGGCGGTAGCGGCCGCGGCCAGCTGCACCTGGCGCTGATGAACGAGATCGTGGGCCGCAGCCGGGTCGGGCCGCTGCTGTTCGGCACGGCTCCGCCGGATTCGGGCAACCTCGAACTGCTGGCCCTGCACGCGACCCCGGCCCAGCGCGAGCGCTACTTCCAGCCGTTGCTGGACGGCGCGGTGCGCTCGGCCGTGGCCATGACCGAGCCGGAGGCCGGCGCGGACCCGACCCTGCTCACCACCCGGCTGGACCGGTGCGATGGCGGCTGGGTCCTCAACGGGCACAAGTGGTTCGCCACCAACGCCTCGCTGGCCGACTTCATGCTGGTGATGGCGGTGTCGGATCCGGCCGCGGCCCCGCGCGACCGCGCCACCGTGGTGATCGTCGACCGCGACCAGCCCGGCGTCGACGTGCGGCGCGACATTCCGTCCATGGAGGATCCCGAGCCCCGGCCGGCCCAGATCGAGAACCACTGTGAGGTCGTCTTCACCAACGTCCGGCTGCCCGACGGCGCCGTGCTCGGCGAACCCGGCCGTGGTTTCGCGATGATGCAGGAGCGGCTCGGGCCCGCCCGGGTCCATCACTGCATGCGCTGGATCGGGCAGGCCCAGCGGGCGCTCGACATGCTCTGCGAACGCGCGACCTACCGGTATTCGCACGGCTCGACCCTGGCCGACAAGCAGACCGTCCAGAACTGGATCGCCGATTCGGCAGCCGAGATCGCCGCCGCGCGGCTGCTCACTTTGCAGGCCGCCTGGCGGATCGATCAGGCCGGCAGCCGCGGCGCCCGGGCCGAGATCGCCCTGATCAAGTTCTACGGCGCGACCGTCCTGCACGACGTGATCGACCGCGCGATCCAGGCCCACGGCTCGCTCGGCTACTCCAGCGACCTTCCGCTGGAGGCGATGTACCGGCGGGCCCGCGCGGCCCGGATCTACGACGGTCCGGACGAGGTCCACCGGCAGAGCGCGGCCCGGCTGATCCTGCGGGGTTACGCTCCGCCGCCCGGCGGCGTACCGACCGAGCACCTGCCCTCGCGCCGCCGGGCGGCCGAGAGCCTGTTCGCCGACTGGCTGGAAGGACGGACATGACCGCCCTAGTTCGCTACGAGATCGCCGCACCCGGCGTCGGCCTGATCACGCTGGCCCGCGCGGCCAAGCGCAACGCGCAGGACGTCGCCATGACCTACGAGCTCAACGCCGCCTTCGACCAGGCCGCCCAGGACGACGACGTGAAGGTCATCGTGCTGGCCGCCGACGGCCCCCACTTCTCCGCCGGCCACGACCTGCGCGACGTGGTCTGGCACGACGAGGTCGACGTGGTCGGGACCTGGGGCGGGTTCCGGGAGCCCGGCGCCGAAGGCTGGATCGCCCGCGAGGAAGAGATCTACCTGGAAATGTGCCGCCGCTGGCGGTCCATTCCCAAGCCGACGATCGCCGCGGTGCAGGGCCGGGCCATCGGCGGCGGGCTGATGCTGGCCTGGGTGTGCGACCTTATCATCGCCGCCGACGACGCTGTGTTCTGCGACCCGGTGGTGAACATGGGCATCTGCGGGGTCGAGTGGTTCGTCCACCCCTGGGAGCTCGGGCCCCGTAAGGCCAAGGAGCTCTTGTTCACCGCCGACTCCTGGACCGCCGAGGAAGCCCGGCAGTTCGGCATGGTCAACCACGTGGTCCCGCTGGCCGGGCTGCGGGACTTCACCATGGCCATGGCGCAGAAGATCGCGGCCAAGCCGATGATCGGCCTGCGGCTGACCAAGGAGGCCGTCAACCAGGCGGTCGACGCCCAGGGCCAGCCGACCGCGATCCGGGCCGCGTTCTCCCTGCACCAGCTGGCGCATGCCCACCAGCTCGAGCGCTACGGGATCTGCCTGGACCCCATCGGCATCCCGGAAAGCCTGCAAGCAACCTTCCCGCCGGCCGAACCGGATGACGAACTACGCCAGCAGCGACGCCGCGCGCGGGTCGCCCAGAGCCAGACCACCACGCCGCAACCGGCCAGAAAGGACCAGCCATGACCTACGTAATCGGCGTCGACGTCGGCGGAACCTTCACCGACGCCGTGGCGGCCGGGGACGACGGCACGATGTTGTCGGCCAAGATGCCGTCCACGCCACCGAACTACGCCGCTGGGGTGATCCAGGTACTGGAGGCGCTGGCCGGACGGGCCGGGCTGAGCCTGGCCGACCTGCTCGCCCAGGCCTCGCACATCTCGCACGGGACCACCTCGACCCTCAACGCGCTGGTGACTGGTGATGTGGGCAAGGTCGGCTGGCTCACCACGGTCGGTCACCGCGACTCCATCTACATCATGAACGTGGTCGGCCGCTACGCCGGGAACAGCCCCGAGCAGATCCAGGACATCCTCAAGACCCGCAAGCCCACGCCGCTGGTGCCCAAGAGCCGGGCCAAGGAGATCGTCGAACGCATCGACTACAAGGGGTCGGTCATCGTCCCCCTGGACGAGGACCAGGCCCGCGCCGCCATCGCCGAGCTACTGGCCGAGGACGTGGAGGCGATCGCGGTCTCGCTGCTGTGGTCCTTCCGCAACCCCGCTCACGAGGCGCGGCTGCGCGAGCTCATCCACGAGCAGGCCCCCGGCCTGTACGTCGCTCTGTCCAGCGAGCTGTCGCCGCGTATCCGCGAGTTTTCCCGCAACGCCACCACGATCATGAGCACCCAGGTCGGGCCCTCGCTCGGCCGGTACCTGGAGCCGCTCGACCAGCGGCTACGGCAGCACGGGCTCACCGGTGCCCTGCTGGTCATGCAGGGCACCGGCGGCACGGTGGCGGCCCGGGAAGCGCCGAAGACCGCGATCACCACGGTCGGCTCGGTCCTCACCGGCGGGGTCACCGGGGCCGCCCGGCTGGCCGAGCAGCTCGGCCACCGCAACGTGATCTGCACCGACGTCGGCGGCACAACCTTCCTGGTCGGCCTGATCGTCGACGGCGAGCCCGTCGAGGCCACCACCGCCGTGATCAACCAGCACGTGATCGACACCCCCATGCTGAAGGTCCAGGTCATCGGCAGCGGCGGTGGAGCCATCGCGCACCTGGACGCCGGTGGCAACCTGCATGTCGGCCCGCGCAGCGCGCAGGCCGTGCCCGGCCCGGCCTGTTACGACCAGGGCGGCACCGAGCCCACCGTCACCGACGCCGACCTCGTTCTCGGCATCATCAATCCGGACAATTTCCTCGGCGGCCAGAAAAAGCTGTCCGCCCAGCGGGCCCGCGACGCGATCGGTGCCCGCATAGCCAGGCCCCTCGGGCTCTCGGTCGAGGACGCGGCGGCCGCCATCTTCGCCGTGCAGAACGAGCAGACCGCCGACCTGGTCCGCAAGGTCGCGGTCGAGTCCGGGCAGGACCCGCGTGAGTTCGTCATGTACGCGTTCGGCGGCGCCGGTCCCATGCACTGCTTCGCCTACGGCGCCCAGCTCGGGGTCAAGGAGACGGTCGTGCCGCTGGGCCAGTCGGCGGCCGCGTTCTCCGCGTTCGGCCTGGCCGCCAGCAACATCACCGTGGTCAAGGAGATCTCCGACCCCGCCACCTTCCCGGTCGCCGCCGACCACGTCACCAAGACCTTCACCGAACTGGAAGCGGCCGCGCAGGCGGCGCTGGGCGCCCAGGGCGTGGCGGTCGAGCAAGTGATGCTGCGCCGGGAAGTGGACATCCGGTACTCGATGCAGCTGGCCGAGCTGCCGACGCCGGTTCCGGCCGGGCCGCTGACCGACGCCGACCTGCAAGGGGTGGTCGCCGAGTTCGAAAGCCGCTACGCCCGCACGTTCGGGGCCGGGACCGGCTTCGCCGACGCCGGCTTCCAGTTCATCACCTACCGCGTCCACGCCACCGGGGTCCTGCCGGTCAAGGTCACCACCCCCGCCGCCGAACCGGCCGCCGGGCGCGGAGTCGGGGACGCGGTCAGCGGCCGCCGCCCGGTGCTGCTCGACCCCCGCCGCGGGTTCGAGAAGACCACGATCTACGACTACGCCCGGCTCGCCCCCGGACACGTCATCATCGGGCCGGCCATCGTCGAGGTACCGACGACCACCGTCGCCGTGTCGGCCGCCGACACCGCCGAGATCGACGACTTCGGCAACCTCATCCTGCGCCGCAACCGTGAGGAGCAATCATGAGCTGGATCCCCGGGTCCGAGGTCTACGACAGCCGCCCGCTCGACCCCGAGACGCTGCGGGCGGCCGTGCCCGGCACCCTGCGGCTGCACACGGTCGGGCAGGCCGCCATCGACGATCTCGACCCGCTCACCTACGAAGTGGTCCGCCACCGGCTCTGGTCGATCACCGACGAGATGGGCGAGACGCTCAAGCGGATGTCGGGCTCGGTGGTCGTCACCGAGGCCAATGACTTCGACTTCGCCCTCTGCGACGAACTCGGGCAGGAGGTCCAGATCGGGCTGTACAACACGTTCCTGTCGGCGTCGCTGGACCTGGCCGTCTACTGGACGCTGCAGCACCGGGCCGACAACCCCGGTATCAGCGAGGGCGACATGTTCTTGTGCAACGACCCCTGGGTGGGTGGCGGGCTGCACCAGAACGATGCCACCGTCTTCGCGCCGATGTTCTTCGACGGGCAGCTGTTCGGCTGGACGTCGGCGGTGGCGCACGAACTCGACGTGGGCGGGGTCGCGCCCGGTTCGTGGACGCCCCGGGCTCAGGACGTGTTCTGGGAGTCACTGCCCACCCCGCCGATCAAGGTGGTGCGGGACGGGGTCCTCCAGCGCGACGTCGAGGACATGTGGACCCGGCGCTCGCGGATGCCGCGGCTCGTCGCCCTCGACCTGCGGGCCAAGGTCGGGGCCAACGTCACCGGCCAGACCCGGCTCCGCCGCCTGCTCGAGACCTACGGGCCGGACACGGTCAAGGCCGTGATGAAGCGGATGATGGACGACGCCGAGCAACGGCTCCGGGCCAAGCTGCGTGACCTGCCCGACGGGACCTGGCACGCCACCGGCTACCAGGAGCACTCGGGCATGGACGACCGCGGGGTCTACAAGATCGCGCTGGCCATGACCAAGACCGGGGACCGGCTGACGTTCGACTTCCGGGGCACGGCCGAGCAGACCGGCATGATCAACTGTCCCTACTCGGGGGTCCGGGCCGGGATCATGTCCTCGCTGCTGCCCGTGCTGGCCGGGGACATCCCCTGGGCGGCGGGCGGCCTGATGCGCTGCTTCGACATCGTCGTCGACGAAGGGTCGATGATAAATGCGTCCTTCCCGGCCGCGGTCGGCAAGGGCCCGGTCGGCCCCGCCTGGGCGGTCGGCAACCTGGTCAACGAGTGTCTCGCCAAGATGCTCGACTCCCGGCCGCAGTCCCGGGCCGCCGTCCAGTCGGTCTGCGGCGGCACCTTCGACATGGTCGCACTGGCTGGCATCGACCAGCGCCAGTACCCGTTCGTATCCCTGGTCATGGACACGATGGCGGGCGGCTACGGCGCCGGGGTGGACCGCGACGGGGTCGACACCGGCGGGATGTTCGTGATCCCGATGGGCCGGGCGCCGGACGCCGAGATGACCGAGTTCACCTCGCCGGTGCTGCTGCTGTGGCGGCGGGAGGAGATCGATTCCGGCGGCCCCGGTCAGCAGCGCGGCGGGGTCAGCGGGTCGGTGTGCCTGATTCCGCACGACACCCCGGTCCCGATGGGCGCGGTCTTCTCCGGTACCGGCAAGGCGGCCACCCAGAACGCCGGGCTGGCCGGTGGCTATCCCGGCAACACCCAGCTCGACCTGGTGATCCGGGGATCCGACGCCCGCGACCTGCTCGCCGCCGGCCAGGTGCCGCGCAACCTGGATGACATCCACGGGCAGCGCGACGTCATGGCGTCCGAGGTGGAGACCGGCATCGGCTTGCAGGATGCGGTGTTCGTGCACTGGCAGAGTGGCGGCGGCTACGGCGACCCGGTACGGCGCGACCCGGCCGAGGTGGCTCACGACGTCCGCGAGGCCAAGGTGTCGCCGCAGGCGGCGGCCAGCATCTACGGTGTTGTGCTCGACGGCGGCGGCGAGGTGGACGAAGCCGCTACCACTGGCCGGCGGGCCGATCTGCTGGCCCAGCGGCGGGCGGCGTCCGGGATCAGCCCCCGTGACGTACCCGGGTCCGTCGACGGTGGCGAGGCACTCGACGTGAACGTCGCGGTGAGCGCCGGCCAGGTACTGTGCCGGCACTGCGGGACCGGGCTGGGCCGGCTGGGGGAACCCTTCCTGGCCGAGCTGCCCCGGATCGAAGCCTCGCCGGGTACGGCCGGGCCGCATGTCTGGGCCGATCCCAGCACCTACGTCGACGTGCCGGTCGTCTTCCGCCAGGTCCTCTGCCCCGGATGCGCGACCGCCTTGCTCAGCCAGGTCGTGCCGTCCGATCACCCGCTGGTGGCCGACCACATCCAACCGTGACCGCACCGGACAACCAGCCTAGGAGCGCGGTTGACGGCTGGCTGGCCCGGCATGCCCCCGGGTACTCGCCTCCGTTCGGCTGGACTCTGGTTGGCGGCGGCCGGTCCAACCTCACCTATCTCCTGTGCGACGCGGCCGGGCGGACGCTGGTGCTCCGCCGGCCGCCCGCGTACATCGACGCGCCCGGCGCCCACGACGTCGCTCGCGAGTACCGGGTCCAGCGGGCGCTCCGGGACGGCTCAGCGATCAGCGTGCCCGACCCGATCGCGTTCTGCGCTGACCAGGAGATTCTCGGCGTGCCGTTCTACGTGATGCAGTACGTCGACGGCACCATCGTGCGCGGCCGGGCCGAGGCGGAGTCGCTGAACGAGGTGGCCCGGGCAGCGGCCTCGCGCGCGGTGGTCAGCCAGCTGGCTGAACTGCACCAGGTGCCCGCCGAGTCGGTGGGGCTGGCCGACTTCGGGCGGCCCGGCGGCTACCTCGCCCGCCAGCTGCGCCGCTGGTCGGCTCAGATTCGGGCCGATGGCCCGGCCGGGACCGCTCTGACCTGGGCGGCCGAGCTGCTGGCCCGGGACATGCCGCCGCAACGCTCGTCCGCCCTGCTGCACGGCGACTACCGGCTGGACAACCTGGTGCTGTCCGGTGACGGCCAGGTCCGGGCCGTGCTCGACTGGGAGCTGTCGACCCAGGGGGATCCGCTGACCGACCTCGGCTGGCTGCTGCTGTACTGGCGTCCCCCTCCCGAGCTGGCCGCGCTGCTGCCCGGCGGCAGCGAGCTGAGCGGCTTCCTCGACCGCGGCGAGTTGGCCCGGCGGTACGCGGCCGGCACCGGCGCCGACCTGTCGGATCTGCCGTATTACCTGGCCTTCGCCGCCTGGCGGCTGGCCATCATCACCCTCGGCGTCCAGGCCCGCTACCGGGCCGGGGCTGGCGCCGGTGAGCAGCTCGACGCTGACCAGCTGTCCGGGCAGGTCGAGGCGCTGGCCGCGGCTGCGCTGCAGAATCTGGGGGCGTCCGCGTGAACGATGCGCCGTTGCTGTTCCAGCCGCTCCGGCTCCGCGGGCTGACGATCAGGAACCGCGTGTGGCTGTCGCCGATGTGCCAGTACAGCGTGGACGCCCGGGATGGCATTCCGACCAGCTGGCATCTGGTCCACCTCGGCGCCCGCGCCGTCGGCGGGTTCGGGCTGGTGATGACCGAGGCGACCGCGGTCCAGGCCGAGGGCCGGATCAGCCCCGAGGACACCGGCATCTGGACCGGAGGCCAGGCCGCGGCCTGGGCCGGCATCGTCGACTTCGTGCACCAGCAGGGGGCCGCGGCCGGCCTCCAGCTGGCCCACGCGGGCCGGAAGGCCTCGACCTGGAAGCTGGCGCTCCGCCGGCCGGGCAGCGTGTCCGCCGCCGAGGGCGGATGGCCGACGCTGGCCCCGTCCGCCGTGGCCCTCGACGGGCTGGTCGCTCCCCACGAGATGACGAAAGCGCAGATCCGGGAGACGGTCATCGCTTTCGGCGCGGCCGCCGGGCGAGCCGACGAAGCCGGGTTCGACGTGGTCGAGCTGCACGCCGCCCACGGCTATCTCATTCACCAGTTTCTGTCGCCGCTGTCCAACCGCCGGGGCGACTCCTACGGCGGGTCGTTCGAGAATCGGACCCGGTTCCTGGCCGAGATCGTGGACAGCGTCCGGGCCAGCTGGCCGGCCGCCAAGCCGTTGTTCGTGCGGTTCTCGGCCAGCGAGTGGGTCGACGGCGGCTGGACCGTCGAAGACACGGCCACGCTGGCCGGGCAGCTTCGCCCGCGCGGTGTCGACCTCGTCGACGTCTCCTCCGGCGGGGTGGTGGCGCCCGTTGACCGCATCCCCGTTGGACCTGGCTACCAGGTCCCGTTCGCGCGGCAGATCCGGCTCGCATCCGGCCTGCCAACGGGCGCAGTGGGCTTGATCAGCGAGCCCGAGCAAGCCGAAGAGGTGCTGGCGGCCGGGTCGGCCGACGCGGTCCTGCTCGGCCGGGCCGGGCTCCGGGATCCGGCCTGGCCGCAACGAGCCGCCCACCAGCTCGGGCTGACCCGGGACGAGATTCCGTACCCTGTCCAGTATCTGCGCGGGGCGTGGCCCCGCCCTCGCGGAAAGGTCTGACTATGGAGACTCAGCCGCTCACCGGGCGGCGGGCGATCGTCACCGGCGCGGCCAGCGGCATCGGGGCCGCGGTCGCGCGGCGCCTGGCTGACCTCGGGGCCAAGATCGTGGTGGCCGACCGGGACGAGCAGCCCGCCCGGACGGTCGCCGACCAGGTCGGCGGTGAGGTGTGGGTGGTCGATCTGGCCGACACCGCCGCCCTGGCCGATCTCCGGCTCGAAGCCGACATCCTGGTCAACAACGCCGGGATCCAGCACGTGGCGCCGGTCGAGGAGTTCCCGCCCGAGCGGTTCGCGCTCATCCTGCGGCTGATGGTCGAGGCGCCGTTCCTGCTTACCCGGGCCGCCCTGCCGCACATGTACCGCCAAGGGTGGGGCCGGGTGGTCCACATCTCCAGCGCCCACGGGCTGCGGGCCAGCAAGTACAAGGCGGCCTACGTCACCGCCAAGCACGGCATCGAGGGCTTGTCCAAGGTCGTCGCGCTGGAGGGAGCCGACCACGGGGTGACGTCGAACTGCGTCAATCCCGGCTTCGTCCGCACCCCGCTGGTAGAGCGGCAGCTGGCCGATCAAGCGCGGGCGCATGGCCTGCCCGAGGACGAGGTACTGGAAAAAGTGATCCTCGAGGAGTCGGTCATCAAGCGGCTCCTCGAGCCCGCCGAAGTCGCCGGGGCCGTGGCGTACCTCTGCAGCGACGAAGCCAGCTTCGTGACCGGGACTAGCCTGGTCATCGACGGCGGCTGGACCGCCCACTGAATGTCTGCGCGTACCCGGCCTATTCCGGCTCGATTTCCCGGTCGGCCACGGGCTGAGCAGTTCGGCTTGGTCTGATGTCCTCGGGCGAACTGAACATCGCGTCGCGTTCGAGAGCCGCCCGGTAGGCATGTTCGACGACCCGCAGACGAGCGGCTATCCGGGTCTCGCGGTCAGCGATGGCATCACGGTTCTGCCGCCCATAAGACCCTTCCGGCAACGTCCGCCCACACCGCTCCACCTCGCGGACATGAGCTTCCCGTTCGCTGGCCTGCGCGGCGCGGTTTGCTACCGCGAAGCTCTGGGGAACACCTGCCTCCGCCCAGGCGGCTTCGGAGTGGGCGTGGCCTTGCCTGTTGCGGTTGTATAGGTCGATCAGCATGGCGTCGACTGGGTCGAACACGGCCAGGCGCCCACGTCAATTCTGGGCACGGTGACCGACCCGGCCACCGGCGCGGTAACCCTGTCCCGGCCACTGTGTGTGTATCCACTCGTCGCGCGCTACAACGGCCACGGCCCCACCAGCCAGGCGCAGAATTTCACCTGCGCCCGGCACTACTCTCGCCAGTGACATCCTCGGCGGAGGGCCGCTGAACCGGCCCTCCGCCGACCGGGAAGCCTTCAGCGGGCCCAGCCGCGGCTGGGTAGGGCTGCCCGGGTGCGGGGTCGAACGCCACCTAGCTGAGTCATGCTGCTTGGCCGAGAGTGCGCTTGACCTTGCGGCGGTCGATGGTGAGTTGGTGCTCTCTCAGCGCAAGAACCGGACCAGCAGCTGCGCCACGCACGCTGGCTTGGCGGTGCCCTCAATTTCGACGGTGACGTCGGCGGTGAGCTGCGCGCCGCCGGGGACCGGGTCGACGGCGGCCAGTGTGGCCGTGGCCCGCAGCTTGGACCCGGCGGGCACCGGGGCAGGGAAACGCACCTTGTTCAGGCCGTAGTTGACCTTGGTCGCCACGCTGCGGACTTCCAGAATCTCGGTCCACATCGGAATGAGCAGGGACAGGGTCAGGTAGCCGTGCGCGACCGTGGTGCCGAACGGGCCGTCCTTGGCCCGCTCGGGATCCGTATGGATCCACTGATGATCGCCGGTCGCTTCCGCGAAGGCGTCGATCCGCTGCTGGTCGATCTCCACCCAGGAGCTTGGCTCCAGCGGCTGCCCGATCAGCCCGGTGAGGCCGTCCAGGGTGTCAACGACGGTAGGCATGGGTGTCCTTTCCGAGGGCGGCCCGCAGGTCCTGCTTGCGGACCTTGCCGGTTGCGGTGGTAGGGAGCTGATCGACGAACCGAACGTACTTGGGGATCTTGAAGGGGGCGACCTCGGCCCGCAGCGTCTCCTGCAGCGCGGCCTCGGTCCAGTCGCGGGTTCCCGTTACGACTACAAAGGCCAGCCCGACCTCGCCCCAGCGCGGGTCGGGCAGCCCGATCACCGCGCAGTCCGCGATGCCGGGCAGAGCGTTGATCGCCGCCTCAACCTCGCCGGGGTAGATGTTCTCGCCGCCGGAGATGATGATGTCCTTGATCCGGTCCACCACATAGGCCCAGCCGTCATCGGCCATCCGCAGGACGTCACCGGAACGGAACCAGCCGCCGCGGAAGGCCAACGCGGTTTCGGCCGGGCGTTCCCAGTAGCCACGGGACACGTTGAGCCCCCGGACCAGCAGTTCCCCCTGGCGGTGTCCAGGTCCCGCTTCGCCCTCCGGGTCTTGTCCCGGCGCCGCCAGCTGGACGTCGGTGAAGAAGTGCGGGAAGCCGATGGAGACCGGCCGGGCGGCCGCACCCTCGGCCACCGCGAGATAGACGCCCGGCGAAGCCTCGGTCATACCGTAACCCTGCAGGATCGGGACGCTGCGGCTCTGCCAGGCCATGGCGACGCGTTCGGCGACCGTGGAACCGCCGTAGATCACGTAGCGCAGCGAGCTGAGATCGGCAGTGGCAAAGGCAGGATGGTCACACAGCATCTGCAGCATGGTCGGTACCGCCGAGAACGACGTGATCCGCTGCCCGGCGATGGTGGCCAGGATGGTGGCGGGGTCGAACTTGGTCGCGATGACCACGGTGCCGCCCTTGAACAGCGTGGGCAGGCTGACCTGGCCCAGGCCGGTCGCGTGGAACAGCGGGGCCATGCACAGTGCGGTGTCGGTGCCGAGCACGTCGGCGTGCGCGAGCTGGTTCATGGTGTTGAACGTCAGGTTGGCGTGGCTGAGCACGGCCCCCTTGGAAGCGCCCGTGGTGCCGCTGGTGTACAGGATGACCGCGTCGTCACCCAGGCCCACCTCAGCGGTCAGCGGCGGCAGTTGCTGGCCGGCTTCGATCAGGGTGGTGAGGCTGCCGGGCTGGTCACCGGCCACCGGCACCAGCGGTGGCTGGCTGAGCTGGGCGGCCACGTCGGCCTGCTCCGGGCCGTAGAACAGGACGGCCGGCCGGGCGTCGTCCAGCAGACGGCCGGCTTCATTCGGGGTCAGGCGGTTGTTCAGCGGGACGAAGATGGCGCCGAGCCGCCCGGCCGCGAAGAACACCTCGAATCCGGCGATGTCGTTGCGGCCGAGATAGCCGATCCGGTCGCCGCGCCCGATACCCCGGGCGGCCAGCGACCTGGCCAGCAGGTCCACCTCATCCGCGAGCCGCCGGTAGGTCAGCTCGCGCCCGTCCTGGCGCAGGGCGACCCGTTCCGGGCTGATCCGCGCCCGGCGGTGCGGCCAGCTGCCGACTCCGTAATCGGGCATCGGCCGCTCCCGGCCCGTCCAGGCCCGGCCCATGCAGGCCCAGCACGGTGGCCGCGTTGTCGCGCAGGATCAGCGGCCGGACGTCGGGCTTGATGTCCAGGGCGGCGAAGTCGGCCAGCCACCGGTCCGGGGTGAGGACCGGGTAGTCCGAGCCGAACAGCATTTTGTGTTTCAGCAGCCCGTTGGCGGCCCGGATCAGCTGGGGCGGGAAGTACTTGGGGGACCAGCCGGACAGGTCGATGTAGACGTTGGCCTTGTGGGTGGCGATGGAGATCGCCGCGTCCTGCCAGGGCACCGACGGGTGCGCGAGGACGATCGTCAGCGACGGATGGTCGGCCGCCACGTCGTCGATCAGCATCGGGTCGGAGTAGCGCAGCTTGATGCCCCGCCCGCCCGGCAGCCCGGCCCCGATACCGGTCTGCCCGGTGTGGAAGATGACCGGCAGGCCCAGTTCGGCCGCGGTCTCGTACAGCGGGTAGTGCGCGCGGTCATCGGGCGAGAACGCCTGCAGCGACGGATGCAGTTTGAGACCCTTCGCGCCAGCGGCGGCCAGGTCGCGCAGCCGGGCGACCGCGGACGGCCCGTCGTGCGGATCCACCGACGCGAACGGGACGAGCACGTCAGCGTGCGCGGCCGCCTGGGTCACGATGTCTTCGCTGGACAGCGCCGGATGACCGGTGGCGGTGTGGGCGTCGACCGTGAACACCACCGCGGCCAGCCGCCGCTCCCGGTAGTAGTCACTGATCTCATCCAGCGCCGGCGTCCGGTTGGTCCCGGCCTTGAAGTACCTGGCTGAGGCGTCCAGCAGCTGCTGGTCGAGCGCGAAGCGGCCGCGCCCGTCCGATTCGACGTGCACGTGCGTGTCGATGGCCTCGACCGCGCCGGGATCGATGCTCATCAGTACGGCTCCGGGAACTGCTGCCCGACCGCCTGCTGGTGGCCGGCGAACTGCCCGGGCCACGCCTGCGCGATCGCATCGCCGCTCCATCCGCCGTCGGCGAACGCCACCGCTGCCTCGGCCGGGTGGGACCACAAGGCCAGCCGGTCGCCCCCCAGCCCGATGGCCTGGCCGGTGATGCCGGCCGCCGCGGCCGAGGCCAGGAACACGATCAGGCCCGCGACGTCTTCCGGCGGCCCGAAGCTGAGCTCGCGCCGGGCGTACGGCGGCAGCGGATCACCCGCGCGCAGGGCGTCGACGTAGGGCTTGAGGAACGGCGCGGTCTCGGTCATGCCGGTCGCCGCCACCGGGATGACCGCGTTGACCGTGATCTGGGCGCGGGCCAGCTCCAGGGCCCAGGTGCGGACCATGCCGACGATGCCGGCCTTGGCCGCGGCGTAGTTGGTCTGGCCGAAGTTGCCGACCTGCCCGGTGGGCGAGCCGACGCAGATGATGCGGCCGCCCTCGCCCTGCTCCCGCATCCGGATGGCGGCGGCCCGGGCACAGGTGAACGTGCCGCGCAGGTGCACGCCGATGACCTCATCGAAATCGTCGTCGGTCATCTTCCACAGCACGGTATCCCGCAGGATCCCGGCGTTGGTGACCAGGATGTCCAGCCGGCCGAACTCGGCTACCGCCAGCTTGACCATGGCCTCGGCTGCCTCGGTGCCACCGACCGGCGCGACGTGCGCGACCGCGGCGCCGCCCGCCTGCGTGATCGACCGCGCCGCGGCCGCGGCCGCCGCCGCGTCCACGTCGTTGACGACCACGGCCGCCCCCGCCTGGGCGAGCGCGCGGGCGTAGGCGAGCCCGAGTCCGCGGCCGGCCCCGGTCACGATCGCTACCTTCCCGGCAAGTGCGGTCATGAAATTGGTTTCCTTACTCGTCGGCCAGGGATTCCTGGGTGATCAGCGAATCGGTGCCGTGCCCGCCGAGGGCGAGCAGGGCCAGCGCCGCCGCGGCGAGCGCGCAGATGCCCACCACGAGATAGCCGAGGGAGTAGGCGTTTCCCAGGGCGTGGAAGGCGACGTCCTTCAGCGGATTGAACGGTGCCGTCTTGCCGCTGGGCAACGTGATCGTGCCCGGGACCGCGTTGGCGCCGAGCGGCCCGGAGTTCACCGCACCGACCGCCGCCTCCAGGGCGGGTTTCTGCGCGGCCGGGGCGTGCGCGGGGGCGGCGTTGAACGCGGCCAGCGCCTTGCGCAGTGCGGGACTGGCCGCGATCTTGCTGTGGATCTGCGCGGCGGCCTGGCTCAGCGCGATCGCCCCCACGACCGCCGGGCCGAGGGTGAACCCGAAATCACGCAGCATGCTGGTCGAGCCGCTGGCCATCCCCTCCAGCCGGTTCGGCACGGTGTTGACCGCGACCGCGGTCAGGGCGGAGACGGCGAAGGCGAAACCGATGCCGATGAGCACGAGCGGCACGATGACCGGCGGAAGCGACAGGTCCGAGGCCGGGATACGGGACATCCACAGGTCGCCGGCGCCGATCAGCACGGCGCCGCCGCCGAGCGCCCACTTGGGGTTGTACCGCTCGAGCACCCGCGAGGTGACCGGCATCTGCACCAGCGCGATGCCATTGAGCAGTACGAACGCGATCGACGTCCGGAGCGGCGAGAATCCCTGGATCGATGACATCCGGATGCTGGTGGCGTAGGCCGTGCCGAGGAAGCTGAACATGGCCACCACCGTGACGACCGACGCGATGGCGAACGCCCGGTTGGTGAACAGGCTCATCCGCAGCAGCGGGGCGCGGGAGCGGTTCTCGGCCAGAATGAACAGGGTCAGGAAAACGGCAGCCACCACGAACCCGCCGATGACCTGGCCGCTGCCCCACCCGCTGGTCGGCCCCTGAATCACCGCGAACAGCAGCGCGAACAGCGCCACCGCGATCGTGACCTGGCCGGCCCAGTCCAGTGACCGGCCTGCCGGGGCTGCGGAATTCCGGGCCAGCACCACCGACACCGCCGCGCTGATCAGCGCGAGGATCAGCACGGCCACGAAGCCCCAGCGCCAGCTGGCGTTGGCGTCGCTGCCCCACTTGATCTTGGTGACCAGGCCGCCCAGCACCGGCGAGACGAACCCGCCGGCCGACAGGGCGGCGGCCCAGATCGAGATCGACCGCGCTCGGTGCCCGGCCGTGTGGGTGCCCGCCGCGACCATGGCCAGCGAGGTGGGGAAGATGGCGGCCGCACCGATCCCGGCGATGATCTGGCCGATCCACAGCACCAGCACCCGGGTGCCGGTGGACGCCGACGCACCCGGGGTGAGCACCGCGACCAGCTCGCCGACGGCCAGCAGCAGCGCCCCGCCGACCAGCAGGCGCTTGCGGCCGAACAGGTCACCGATCGCGCCGAAGCTGAGCTCCAGCAGAGTCACCGGCACCAGGAACGCGTCGGAGATCCAGGTCAGCTGCGAGGAACTGGTGCCCAGATCCTGCTGAAACAGGCCGTTGAGCACGGCGGGGATCGCCAGCGCCACCTGCGCCAGGCAAACGGCCAGCGCCGCGGCGATCAAGGTGCCGCGGGTCAGTTCGGAAACAGTGCCGTGCTCGCGCACATCACCTATGCGGGGGTTGAGCGAAGTCATCGGTGACCTCCCCTGTCAGCGGGGCCGCCGGAGTCCGGCCTGACGTGAAGAGTGCCACATCGGAAACCCGATGTACAGGTTTCCTGATCATTTTATAATCGACAGAAAATCTGATTAATTGAGGGGCTGGCCGGGTCAGCGGGGCGGATGCTGGGCCAGGTTGGCCCGGCAAACCTCCAGGCTGTGCTGCAGCTCGGATACCTGCTCATTGGTGAGCCCGGCCAGCATCTGTCGTTCCAGAGCGGCCACTTTGCCACGGTAACGGCGCAGCAGTGCCCGGCCGTCTGCGGTCAGCGCCAGCACCAGCCGGCGGCGGTCGGCCGCGTCACGATGGCGCTCGATCAGGCCGCGTTCCTCCAGCGCGGTGACCATGTCGGCCATGGACTGGGTGGTCACGAACGAGTTGCGCGCCAGTTGCGCGGACGACATGTCCGGATGGCGCTCCAGCACGGTCAGTGCGGTGTATTGCAGAGCCGTCATGCCGATGGGCCGGAACAGCTCATCCAGGCGTGCGCGGGAGGCCAGCTCGACCTGCTTCATGACGTACATCAGCGTCGGCTCGGCTGCCGAACGCGGGCCACCCTTGGGTGCGGACACCTTTCGCGGCGCGGTTCCCCGGGGCGCCTTTCGAGCCGCGGTGGCGCCGTCGGCGTACTGCTCGGCGGAGCTGGTCACGCACTCATCTCCCCAGTTTGTCGGCTGCCGTGGCCATCACTGCCAGCCAGTCTGCCAGCCGGTCGGCCGTGTTGGCGCCACCGCTCCAACAGCACAGGAAACCTGTTAAACAGGAAACTTGTACAGTTGTGGATTCTTGTGGCATTGTCATCCTCGGTCGGCTAACGCCCTAGCTCGCCCGCGTCCCAGTGGTTCTCACAGAAGAGGTCCCGGATGTTCAGACGGCACCTGTATCGCGCTTTCACCGCGGCCGCTGCGGTCGTCTGCGCCCTGGCGACCGGTATGTCAGCGGCCCGGGGGGCGGTGACGGCCACTGCCGGGCACTACGTCGGCTCGCTCACCGACGGTGCCAGCTGGGTCGCCGACCTCCCGGCGTCCTGGAACGGCACGGTCATCCTGTACAGCCACGGGTTCGGCCCGCTGACCGCGGCCGACGCGCCCGATGCGGCCACTCAGGCCGTCCTGCTGCACCTGGGGTACGCGCTGGTCGGATCCTCGTACTCCGGTTCCTCCTGGTGGGCGCTCAGCTCGGCGGTCGGTGACCAGTTCGCCTCGCTCGCGGCCGTCGAGCGCATCACCGGGCACCCGCGCCGGGTCATCGCCTGGGGCACCTCGATGGGTGGCCTGGTCAGCGCGCTGGAAACCCAGGACGGGCGCGGCCGCATCGACGGCACCCTGACTACCTGCGGGCTGGTCGCCGGCGCATTGAGCCTGAACAATTACCAGCTGGACGGCGAGTACGCGCTCAACGAGTTGCTCGATCCCAGCCAGCAGATCCAGCTGGTGCGGTACGCGTCGGCCGGCCAGGCCAGTGCGGCCGCGGCCGCGCTGGCCGCGATCGTCAGCAAGGCCCAGGCGACCGCGCCGGGCCGGGCCCGGATCGCGCTGGGCGCCGCCCTGCTCAACGAGCCGGTCTGGTACAGCGGAGCCACCGCGCCGGCCCCCACCGACTACGCGGCCCAGGAACAGCAGCAGGCCGACGAGATCAGCCAGTACCTGCTGCCGTTCATCATGTCCGCCCGCTACCAGATCGAGCTCGCCGCCGATGGCAACAGCTCCTTCACCAAGGGTGTCAACTACGGCGGCATCCTCAGCCGGAGCAGCTTCCGGCCGGAGGTCGAGGCCCTGTACCGGGCCGCCGGGCTCAGCCTGCCCGCGGACCTGGCCACGCTGACCCGCCACGCCGACATCACCGCTGATCCGCAGGCGGTCGCCGCCCTGGCCCGGACCTCGATGGTCACCGGCCGGCTGGCCGTGCCCGAACTCGACATTCACACCATCTATGACCAGCTTGTCCCGGTCGAGCAGGAGAACTGGTACCGCCAGCGCGTCACCCGGGCCGGGTCGGCGCCGGACCTCAGGCAGGCGTATGTGGACGCGACCGGGCACTGCAACTTCCAGCCCGCCGGGTACATCGCCGCGCTGAACGCGCTGGAGCACCGGCTGAACACCAGCCGCTGGGGCGACGCCACCCAGCCTGACGCCTTGAACGCCGCCGCGGCCGGGACCGGCCTGGGTGCGTTCGACCCCTACGTCCGGTTCACGCCGCCCTCGCTCGTCAACGCCCGCGCCTGACGCCGCCGAGCCGGCCGCCACGATCAGGGCGGCCGGCTCGGCGCAGGGCCCGGTGGGCGGCCATCCGGACCGGTTCGTTGGCCAGGCCGTAGCCCCTGTAGCCGCCGATGCGCTGAGAGATCTCGAAGAACACCCGGCCGCTGATGACCGGGGTGAACAGCTGCACGTAGCGGCCGTGGGCGTCCTCGTCGTACAGGCCGCCGATCCGGCGCAGCCGGGTCAGCAACGCCGGGTCCAGCGCCAGCCGGGCGTCCAGGTCGTCGTAGTAGTTGGCCGGGATCGGCAGCAGCGGAGCGCCGGCGGCGGTCAGCGCGGCCGCCGTCGCCTCGATGTCACCGGTCGCCAGCGTGATGTGCTGCGGGTGCGTGACCCCGGGCGCCCACTCGCCGCGGCGCAGCAGCGGCACGCTGAGCGCGAGCCGGACCCGGCCGCCCGGGTCGTGCACGGCCAGCGTGCGGACCAGCCCGTACGGGGCGGCGTACTCGGCCGCCTCGTCGTCCCGCAGCCCGAGGATCGACCGGTAGAACAGCCCGGCCTCGTCGAACCGGTCGTACGGCTGGGCCAGCGACAGATGGTCGATGCCGGTGATCCCGGCCGGATGACCGGACCGGTCGCCGGTGGCCAGGAAGTCACCCAGCCACCCGTAGGGGCCATCCGGCTCGCTGCGGCCGAAGAAGATCTGGGTGCCGTCCGGCGCGGCGACCGCGGTCAGGTCGGCCTCGGCCGCCGCCCGGGTGCGGGGGAGTGGCCGGGCCAGCAGCTGGGCGGCCCGCTCGGCCGACCGGGCCGGCTGCTCGCTGTCGAGGGCGAACGCGCTGATGGCGGCCGACCCTTCGGCCGGGGCGGACCGGTCGACGCTGGAGTTGAGCAGGATGCGGGCACCCCCTTGCTCCCACAATTGCACCGGCTTGGACCGGTGCTGGCCCACGTGTGAAAACCCGAGCAGGCCGAGCCAGCGCTGCAGTTCCGGGCCGGACTCGGCGTCGACGGTCAGCTCGGCGAACGCGATGCCATCGAGGACCGGGGCCGGGACCAGTGGGCCGGGCTGGCCCGCCGCCGGCCGTACCGCATCGTCCAGCGCGATCAGCGACCGCATCGCGTCGACCGCGGTCCGGTGCGGGTCGGCCTGCCGGAACACGTCGTTGAACACTTCCAGCGACAGCGGCCCGGCGTAACCGGTCGTGTCCACCGCCCGGGTGAAGCCGGCCAGGTCGAAACCGCCTTGCAGCGGGAACAGCCGGTGATGGCGGCTCCACTGGAGCACGTCCATGTCCAGCCGGGGCGCGTCGGCCAGCTGCAGGAAGAAGATTTTGTCGCCCGGCAGCGACCTGATGCCGGCGTAGTCGCTGGTGCGGGACAGCACGTGGAAGCTGTCCAGGCACAGACCAAGGGCTGGGTGCCCGGCCCGCTGCACCAGTCCCCACGAGTGTTCCCAGGTGGAGACCTGACGGCCCCACGCCAGGGCCTCGTAGGCCAGCCGCAGTCCCCGGTCGGCGGCCAGCCCGGCCAGTACGTGCAGCTGCCCGGCGGCCAGATCGTCGTCGCCGATCGTGTCGGGTGCGACCGACGAGCAGACCAGCACGGTGGGTGCCCCCAGCTCGGCGGCCAGGTCGAGCTTGGCCCGCATCCGCCGCAGTACGGACTTGAACCGTTCCGGCGGCGCGCCCTCGGCGTCCCGGAACGGCTGGTACAGCTCGATGCGCAGGCCGAGGTCGGCCGCCCGGGCACGGATCTCCGCGACCCGGCTGGCGCTCGCGATCAGGTCGTTTTCGAAGATTTCGACCCCATCGAATCCAGCCCGGGCGGCCGCTTCCAGACGGTCGTCGAGTGTGCCGGACAAGCAGACGGTGGCGATCGAGTACGCGCGCGCTGATTTCGCGCGGGGCGCTTCAGCCGGCTCGCCGGGCATCGGCGGCCTCCTCGCTGGTCAGCTGGGCAAAGTGGGTGAACATCCGCCGGGTGCTGGGCGCGACGCCGGTGAACAGCCGGAACGCGTCGGCCGCCTGGAACACGGCCATGGCGCCGCCGTCCAGCGTCCGGCACCCGGCCCGGTGGGCGGCCACCAGCAGCTCGGTCTGCAGCGGCCGGTACACCACGTCCGCCACCCACAGGTCCGGGACCAGGGCCCTGGCCGGGACCGCGTTGCCGGGGTGACCGGCCATCCCGGTCGGGGTGGCGTGCACCAGCCCGTCCGCCCGGGCCAGCACCGACGACAGGGCTTCGATACCGGCCGCCGCCAACCGGGCCGGCCCCAGCTCGGGGGTCAGCGCGTCCGCCAGCCCGTCCGCCCGGGCCTGGTCGGTGTCGATGACGATGACATGGTCCGCCCCCAGACGGCCGAGGGCATAGCAGACTGCCGATCCCGCTCCGCCCGCGCCCAGCACCACCACCTGGCCGAGCGGGGCACCAGGCAGCCCGTGCCGGAGGGCCCGGGCAAAACCTGACCAGTCGGTGTTGTGGCCGATAGCCCGGGCGCCGTCGAACACCACCGTGTTGGTCGCGCCGAGCACTGCCACCTCGGGTGACAGCTCATCCAGGGCTCCCAGCGCGGCCTGCTTGCACGGATGGGTGATGTTCAGTCCGTCGAATCCCAGCTGCCGGGCGGCGCGGATCAGGTCTGGCGCTTGCTCCACGCCCACCCCCAGCTCTCCGACGTCGATGAGCCGGTACTCGTACCGCAGCCCCAGGGCGGCGGCCTCGTGCTCGTGCAGCGCCGGTGACAGCGATGCCCCGATCCCTGCCCCGACCAGCCCTGTCAGATATGTACTAACCATTACGTTCAATACTAGGAGCGGTAGGCCACGCGGACAAGCCGGCCGCAGGTGGTCTCCGCGGCCACGCGGGTCGCCTGACGTCAGTTCCCCGGCGGTCTCGTTACTGTTGCTGTACGGCAGGGCGTCTGCCTGCTGGCCTGCGCATGAGGGAGCACAGATGGCGACCGACTCGGCGATGCCGCGCGGCGACCGGATCCGTGACGCCGACCGGACCCGGGCCGAGCTGCTGGAGGTGGCCACCCGGGTGTTCGCCGACCAGGGCTACGCCGGGGCCCGGGTGGACGACATCGCCGCGAAGACGTCGACCACCAAGCGGATGATCTATTACTACTTCGGCGGCAAGGAAGGCCTGTACGTCGCGGTGATGGAGCGGGCCTACTCCCGCATCCGCGCCCTGGAGCAGGAGGTCGACGTCGAGCACCTCGAGCCGGCGGTCGCCATCCGGCGGCTGGCCGAGCTGACGTTCGACCACCACGAGGCCCACCAGGACTTCGTCCGCCTGGTGAGCATCGAGAACATCCACCACGCCGAGCACCTGCGCCGGTTGCCGACCCTGCCCGGCCTGGCCGCCCCGGCCCTTGACGTGCTGACCCGCATCCTGGAGCGCGGTCGCCAGGCCGGAGTGTTCCGCGACGACCTGGACGCCCTCGACGTCCACATGATCATCAGCTCGTTCTGCATCTTCCGCGAGGCGAACCGCTACACGTTCGAGGCGATCTTCGGCCGCGACCTGCTGGCCCCCGGCCGCCGCGACCACCTCCGCCGCCTGATCGGCGACCTGGTCGTCGACCACCTCACCGCCCGCTCGTCCGCAGTCCCCTGAGCCGGCGATCCGGCCCGCTCACCCTCAGCCGTCCGCGCCCCGCGGGGTCGCGGCCCTACCTTGACAGCACCGGCCCGCCGACGCACCCTTAACGTACTCACTATTTAGTACATTAGGAAATCCAGGCTGGCCTCGCCGAGGAGGACGCATGCCGGACGCAGTACCTAATCCATCGCCCGCCCCAGCCGGTAAGCCCTGGGCCGCCGCCCGGGCCGCCTGGATCGGCAGCGCTCTGGAGTACTACGACTTTTTCATCTACGGAACGGCCGCCGCACTGGTCTTCGGCAAGGTGTTCTTCCCAGCCAGCGACTCCGCCGCCGGCACCCTGGCCTCGCTGGCCACGTTCGGCGTCGGTTACGCCGCCCGCCCGATCGGGGCCATCGGCCTCGGCCACCTCGGCGACCGGCACGGGCGCCGCAAGGTTCTGCTGACCACGGTCATCGCCATGGGCACCGCCACCTTCCTGGTCGGCTGCCTACCGTCGTACGCCACCATCGGGGTGGCCGCGCCGGTGCTGCTGGTCACCTTGCGACTGCTGCAGGGCTTCTTCGCCGGAGGCGAGCAGGCCGGAGCCAACTCGCTGACGCTGGAGCACGCCCCCGAGCGACGGCGAGCGTTCTACACCAGCTTCACCCTGGGCGGGACTCAGGGCGGTCAGGCCATCGCCACCGCGCTGTTCATCCCCATCGCCGCCCTGCCCGACCACTCGTTGCTGACCTGGGGCTGGCGGATCGCATTCTGGGCCAGCGCGCTGGTCACCGTGGTCGCGGTGTTCATCCGCCGGACGCTGGATGAGACCCCCGTGTTCCGCCGCGAGGTCGCTCAGGACGAAGTGGTGCGGCTGCCGATCAGCGAGCTGCTCCGGTCACACTGGCCACAGGTGCTCCGGGTCGCACTGGCCGCGGTCATCGCCACCCCGAGCACGATCTTCACGGTCTGGGCGCTGTCCTACGCGGTTAACACCGTCGGGCTGAAGAAGACGCCGATCCTGTGGGTCGGGGTGCTGGCCAACCTGGTCGCCCTGGGCGCGATCCCGCTGTGGGCGCGGCTGTCCGACCGGATCGGCCGCAAGCCGGTGTTCATCGGTGGCGCGGCGGGCTCGGGCGCCATGACGTTCGCGTTCCTGTACGCGGTGCGCAGCGGCAGCTACGCGCTGATCTTCGTCACCGGCATCGTCATGTTCGGGCTGGTCTACACGGCCACCAGCGCGGTCTGGCCCGCCACCTACGGTGAGATGTTCCCGGCCTCGGTAAGGCTGAGCGGTACCGCCCTCGGCACCCAGCTGGGCTTCGCGTTCGCGGGCTTCGTCCCCACCATCATCGGCGCCTGGGCCGGCAGCGGCCTGGATGCCTGGGTCGGCGCTGGACTCATCACCGCCGGACTGTGCCTGGTCAGCATCATCGCGATTGCCATCGGCCGGGAGACCTACCTGGTCCCCACGGCCCAACTCGGCCGCCCCGTCCCTCGCACGGACCGCAGCCTGATCAAGGCGACCCACGCCACCGGCAACTGAACCGTTCACCCGGCGCACACGGCTCCGGAGCCGTGTGCGCCGGTAAGTCAGGTCCGCTTCTTATAGCCCGCGGATCGTGTCAGGCCGCTCGGTCGAGCATGCGCGTGGCTTTGACGAACAGCGGCGGTCCAGGCTGGTATCCCGGCTTGGGATTCGGCCTCACCCATTTGTGTGCCACGCCCGGTGCGGATCAGCATCATCAGCGGTTCGAACGAGCCGACCAGCGTAGGAGCTGTCGAACGGTTCGTGGACCCACTTGACCTGCGTGGCTTTGAAGCCGAGCTGGGTCGCGACCGCGTAGGCGACGGCGCTTTCGTAACCCTGGCCGTTGCTCGGCTGGTTGTTTACGAAGCACGGCGGGTAAGCCGGCTGGTCGGGCCGGCCAAGCCGGCGCCCACGGCCACCACCGCAATCGCGGCCGCCACGGTCGTCCGTATCACGCTGCCCCCCGAGCCTATTGTCGACCGTTTTGGCCGGCTTTCGGGGCATCATACTCTGCGGCCGGCGTCTGTAGCGGGAAGTGGCAGGCGGCCTGGTGCCCGGGGCCGAACGGGCGGAGCGGCGGTTCCTCGGCCGCGCAGATGTCCTGGGCTCGCGGGCAGCGGGTCCGGAACCGGCAGCCCGACGGCGGGAGGATCGGGCTGGGCAGCTCGCCGGTGACCACCGGGCCGGACTTGGCCCGTTCGGTGGCCGGGTCGGGCACCGGGATAGCGGCGATCAGCCCGGCCGTGTAGGGGTGGGCGGTCCGGGCGTAGATATCGTCCCGGGAGCCGAGTTCGACCAGCTTGCCCAGGTACATCACCCCGATCCGGTCGGCCAGGTAGCGGATCACGGTCAGGTCGTGGGAGATCACCACGTAGGTGAGGCCGTGGCTGGCCTGCAGCCGTTTCATCAGGTTCAGGACCTGCGCCCGGATCGACACGTCGAGCGCGCTGACCGGCTCGTCGGCCACGATCAGCCGCGGGTTGAGAGCCAGCGCCCGGGCCAGCCCGATCCGCTGGCGCTGGCCA
>Ga0213875_10000316_pt1 | contig 46077 bp, 42 predicted proteins | sample BarmaccomBMRX_R8_FD_160105 | JGI IMG/M metagenome (GOLD analysis project Ga0213875, IMG submission 160105) | Root-associated microbial communities from Barbacenia macrantha in rupestrian grasslands, the National Park of Serra do Cipo, Brazil - RX_R8 | ecosystem: Host-associated > Plants > Roots...
GGCGATAACGCTGCCGTCTTTGAAGCCGTGCATGGCTCGGCACCAGACATCGCGGGTAAGGGTGTTGCTAACCCAACTGCTATTATTCTTAGCGCGTGCCAGATGCTGGATTATCTGGAAGAAAGACAAGCCGCTGCACGGATTCGTCATGCGGTAGATGAAGTCCTGGTCGAGAAGAAACACACTACCAGAGACCTCGGTGGTTCCGCCAATACACGCGAGTACACAGATGCTATTATCGAAAAGTTAAGGGGTGAATCTTGAGGAGTGAGTGACAAGGAGTGAGTAGTAGAGTGGTGAATGGTAATTCTGCGCCATCGCTTAATGTTTACCATCCACTTCTCATCACTCACTTCTCACCATTCACTCTCTACCATAATATGCCATTTGAACTTCCACTCTTCCCTCTCAATACAGTTTTATTTCCTGGTATGCCATTGCCACTGCATATTTTCGAGCCACGCTATCGCCTGATGATGCGTCGCTGCCTGGAAGCGGATCGCACCTTTGGTGTGGCGATGATTGTGGAAGGGGAAGAAGGGCAATCTGACACTGTTCCCGCAGCAGCAGGCTGCACTGCGGAAATCTTGGACGCCACCCCATTCGATGATGGCCGGATGAATCTACAAACCGTGGGACGCCGCCGCTTTCGCATTCTCTCGGCCCGCGAGGAAGATGGCTATTTAATCGGTACCGTAGAATGGTTGGACGATGAATTGACCACAGCCGACTCCACCGAGCAAGCTAACCGGGTGCGGCATAATGTGCAGCGTTATCTCACCACCCTCGCTCGCAATGCCCGCGTGACGAATCTGACGGTGGATGATTTAGATATTCCCGATGACCCCTATGCCCTTTCCATGTGGGTCGCCGCCCTCATTACCCTGCCCATTGAACAAAAACAAGACCTCTTAGAAATTACCTCCACCGCCAAACGTCTTGACCTTGAACAGCAACTTCTCCGCCGCGCCGAAATCGTGCAAATCGCCTTCGCCCACCGCGCCCAACATTCCACTCCAGAGCTACCTTCTGACGAATCGTTCGGGCCATATTCGCAATTCATGTCGCTGAATTAAGAATTAATATTATTTCAAGGGAAGCTTAATTAACTGGCCTTAGTTTTAGTCTCGAAGGTCGCCCACCTTTAGCCCCATTAGACCGCGCTGCGGCTGTTTTGGCGGCTGATTTCACACGGCCATCTCGCCGCGCTTTACCTGTTATCGTCTCAAGCTTTAAAATGAGTTGCAGCAGCGCAATTGTTGTCATCTGCACATCCAGGCTATCCCAGAATAAAGCCGCACCTCTTGATGCCACGCGCATATCGGCTAATTGCTCGTCGGTAGCTTGCTCTAAACTTTTTAATTGACGAGCCAGCACACTGACGCTAACACCGCTACGCATTGTTAAGATTAACTGCCCAGTTGATGCTTCATAGTGTGCTGTATCGAGACGCGGTTCGCTTTTATCCCGCTGCGCACTTGATAACTTGACCTGTTCAACTTCAGCGTCGCTTATCGGTTTGTATTGTAGCTTAGCCATAGAAGTGTTACGAACTGCCGCCACCACTAACGCCGCCACCGCCAAAGACATCTAAGGAGGCGCTGCCAGCGTCGTCGGGGCTGTTGTCCCAGCCACTACTCAGGGGCGAGTTGAGACTGGCACTGCCAGCATCGCGGCTGGCGTCGTTCATGCGGGAGTCGTAGCCGGAATCACGGTTAAAGGAGCCACCCCGGTCATAATCGTTCCACGTATAACTGGGGCCGTAGTTGCCGCCACCATAATAGCCGCCGCCGTAGCCAGGTTCCCAACCGCGATTGTAGTAAGAATGGCGATCCATCAGGGAGTCCCACACAAGGTTAAAAGCAGCCATTTGCAGGATGGTTGAACCAAAGTTTTGCCACGGATTGTACTGCTGTTGAGGCACATCAAACCACGGACGCATTTGACCCTGATAGTTCATGGTGGCAATTTGCGGGTTGCCCGCTAAAGCCGACTGCGCCGATTGCGGACTGGCCCACACCCGCCGTCGCTGGCCGTTAACTTCGATGTCTACGGGCACCATCTGGTTGGTGGGGACAGGCTGGGAAGTAAAGAAGTCGAGGGCATAATCCTGTCGCGCTCCAGGGTAATTTGCCCCAATAGGCGGGATTTCGACCACATCCGAGGAGCCTTGTGCCGGGGCTGGAAGCTGCGCGCCATTGGAAGCCATCGGCGCGGCGGCAGGCAGGTTTTGCACTCCCTCATTTTCGGGCCGCCCCTGCAAGATATTGTGGGATTTCTGCATTTCCACCTGCGTCATTTGCAAGGCATTACGGGCGCTCCAGAAATCGTTGGGCGTGGTGGCGTTATTAAGACTTCGCATCGAGTCAGAGAATAGTTTTCCCACCTGTTGCCGTCGCTCCTGCAAGAGCTGTTTGCGCTTGGCATCTTGCTCGCCCACAATGGCATATTCAAAGTCGTTATCCAGCTTTTCAAAAGCCGGGGCGATTTGCGATGAAAGCTCCCGCGCCGCGCTTTGAGCCTGCGCTAAATCCTGCGCGCCCTGTTTTTTACGGCGACGGACTAAGACAAATACCAACAAGAGCGGCACCGCAATAATAGCAAAAATCGTCGTATTGCTGCGCGACGTGTTACTGGCGTGCTCCTGGCTGGCCATCCGCACAACTTGAGCAATCCCAGCCGGATAACCTTCGGCGGTAAACGTCTTCACCGACGATTGCACAATATCTTGCAGTTCAGCCTTATTTAAATTCGCGCCGTAGGCTCCAATATTATTAGAGGTTGCGACTACCACCAGATCATTCTTCAAAACTAAGTTTTTGTGAATAGCTTCGGCCCACTGCCCCACCGAACGATAGCGGCGCGGCGCACTGCGAAAAACCAGGACATCGGTTTTGAAGTTAGGTTTAGGTTGTATGGCATTAAGCCGCTGGGCAATCTGCGCGGGGTCAGCTACATTTTGCATAGCAGGCGCGACATAGACACCCGTCTGTTGCAAACTTCTTAATATCTCCTGTTGGTTGCCTAATTCGCTGCCCCCAGAGGAAGTTGCCGGGAGTTGGTCCGAAGAGCCACTGGAAGAGGAACTACCCGTTGCGGCCCCGGTGCTGGTGCTGCCACCTCCTGACTTACGGGTTAGTGACTGCTCCACGTTCTGCACACTCGCGGCACTGCCCGCAAAGCTAAGCGACGGGTCAAGTTGCCGCGCATGTTGCAAGGCGTCCAAGCCCTCGCTGCCGCGCCCCATATCGTCATAAGTCTGGGCTAAAAACCAGTAGGCTTTGGCATCGTTGGGGTTATCGCGCACCGCTTGCTGAAGCAGCGGCAGCGCGTCTTCATTACGCCCCGCCTTGTGTAGTTTCCAACCATCACCGCGTGGCGAGGCTACGGCGAGGGATGTCAGAATAAAAAGTAGAGAGAGGAAGAAGAACCTAACCCCCCACCCTCCAGCCCACCCAGAGCCATCAATATGGCTCCGTGCGGGCACCCAACCTTCCCGAAACGGCAAGGGGGTGTCAGAGGATAACCAATAACGTGAGCCTTTGTCCCCCTCGCCGTTTCGGAGAGGAGACAGGGGAGAGGTTTGTTTATTTTGCATTTTAAATGGTGTTTGCTGGTACCATGATCTCATTGGTTTGACCGGCCTCCGTCTTGAATGATACACTATACAGCCGTTTGTTCCAAAGGTTTGAGTAAATTTCATGTCCACAGTTGTTGAACTTCAAGAGCAGCAAAATCAGTCCCAGAAGCGGCCTGCCGCTCCCGATATTGTCAAAGCCAGCGTGACGCGCTTACAGCCTTATGTGCCGGGCAAGCCTATCGAAGAGGTCAAGCGCGAGCTGGGTCTGGCCCCGGATTTTCCGATTATTAAACTGGCCAGCAATGAGAATGTCTTAGGGCCATCCCCTCTGGCCGTGGAAGCCATGCGCCAGGCAGCCGAGGAAACCTGGCTGTACCCGGATGATACCTGTTTCGAGCTAAAGAATGCCCTTTCCCGCTTCTGGGACTTGTCGCCAGAGCATTTTATCGTGGGCAATGGCAGTGACGAAGTTATTCACTTCTTAATGCTGTCCCTCCTGGATCGTGGGGATGAAGTGGTTTTTGCCCAGCCTTCGTTTGTGCAGTATAAGGCCACTGCGATGATGGCCGATTGCGCTTATACCGCCGTGCCCCTAACTCCCGACATGCGCCATGATTTGCCTGCCATGCGCGCCGCTATCAACGAACGCACCAAACTGGTTTTCATCGCTAACCCGAATAACCCCACTGGGACTATCGTGACGCGGCAGGAGTTGGAAGCGTTTCTATCCGACCTGCCGCCTCGTGTGGTGGTGGTGCTGGATCAGGCTTATTATGAATATGTGGAGGCCAAGGACGTTTACCCGGAAGGCATTCATTATGTGCGCGAGGGTTATAACGTGGTCGTGCTGCAAACCTTCTCCAAGGCTTATGCCCTGGCCGGGTTACGTTGCGGCTATGGTATTGCACGGCCTGAACTGATTGGCTATCTGCAACAGGTGCGGGGGCCATTTAACGTTAATACTCTGGCGCAGGCGGCTGCTATCGCCAGTCTGGGGGATGAGCAGCAGGTGCCGCGCGCCCAGGAAGTCAATGCGGCAGGCAAGCGTCAGTTAGGTCAAGCCTTCGATGCGATGAAGTTGCATTATGTCCCCACGGAGGCGAACTTTATCCTCGTGGATTGTGGGCGCGATGCCAGTCAAATTTATCTGGAATTGATGAAGCGGGGCGTCATTGTGCGCAGTTTTGCGCCCGCGCAGTTGCCGACGTGGTTACGCGTCACGATTGGCACCGAGGCCATGAATCAACGATTTATTTCGTCGCTACGCGAGGTGCTGGCCGACGCGTAGCGACCTGGTAGGCCACCGCGCAACCACCACATCGCCTGAGTTTAAGCTGTCTTTAGCGAGTTAGCTCAGGGGTGGGATAGAGGTGGGCGCAACGGGCCATTTTATGTGCTTTACGGCCTGTGTCCGTCTCACCTTGACATTTGAATAAAGAAATCCAACTCTCCCTGCCGGGATGAGTTGCTATGCATAAAAGAGGTTACAGTGATTATCATATTGAAACACGGAGCCAGCGACGATGAAGTTGAAACGGTGTCGCAGAAGCTCCGCGATCATGGCTACCAGCCCAATGTTACACGCGGTGTAGAAGATACGATTATAGCGGCCATCGGCTCGCCCTCGCTGTCCGAAAAGGAAATGGTCGCTCCCCAGTTACAGGCTCTAGAGGCCGTCGAGCGAGTTTTGTTTGTTAGCAAGCCGTATAAGTTGGTCTCCCGCGAAAGCCACCCCGCAGATAGTGTGCTGGACATACAGGGCGTTAAGGTTGGTGGGCAGCAAATCTGCGTGATGGCCGGGCCGTGCAGCGTTGAGAACCGTGAACAGGTCATGACAACCGCCCAAGCCGTGCGTGAGTCGGGCGCGCAGATTTTGCGTGGTGGTGCCTACAAACCGCGCACCAGTCCCTATGATTTCCAGGGCCTGGGATTAGAAGGTTTAGAGATTCTCGCCGCAGCTCGTAAAGCGACCGGAATGCCCGTTATCACCGAAGTGATGACGCCCAGCTTAGTGGAGCAAGTCTGCGAATATGCCGATGTTTTGCAAATTGGGGCACGCAATATGCAAAACTACGATTTGCTAAAAGAAGTCGGTCGCTGTCGCACCCCGGCCATGCTCAAGCGTGGCCTCTCGTCTACAATTGAAGAATGGTTGAAGGCCGCTGAATATATTCTGGCGGGGGGCAACAGCAATGTGATGTTCTGCGAGCGCGGCATTCGCACCTTCGAGCCGAGCACGCGCTTCACGCTCGATTTGTCTGCCGTGTCTGCCATTAAAAAGGCATCGCACCTGCCGATTATCGTTGATCCGTCTCAGGGCACAGGACGCCGCGATATGGTGATTGCCATGAGCAAAGCCGCTATCGCCTGCGGTGCCGACGGTTTGCTAATTGAAGTTCACCCGCATCCCGAAGATGCTATGAGCGATGGTCAGCAAACTCTCGACATCGCCCAGTTCAACACCCTGATGCACGATTTAAAGCCTATCGCCGCAGCGGTAGGAAGGAGTTTATAGGGTTTAGGGGCTGGGGTTTAGGGTTTAGAAATACAAAGGCATCTTTATTGATGAGCCTTTAACCTATACCTTAAACCCCAATCCCTAAACCCTAAACCCGATGTTATTTGACACAGTCTGTGTTGTTGGTGTCGGTCTAATTGGCGGCAGTTTTGGCCTGGCGATGCGCGAGCGCAAGCTGGCGCGTCAAGTCATCGGTGCCGTGCGGCGCGAAGAGACCATCAACGCCGCTTTTCAGCGCGGCGCGGTAGATAACGCCACCACCGACTTAGCCGAAGCCGCGCGCGGCGCAGACCTGGTGCTGGTCGCTTCGCCAGTGGGCCAGATGAAAGCGATTTGCGAGCAACTGGGGCCAGTGGTGCGCGCCGGGGCGATTGTCACCGATGCCGGTTCGACCAAAGACGATGTGGTCGCTGGGTGCAGCAAGTGTTTTGGTCAAAAAGCCTTTTTCGTGGGTGGGCACCCGATGGCGGGCAGCGAGCGCACCGGGGTTGAGGCTGCCCGTAGCAACCTTTTTGAAAACGCCATCTGGGTGCTAACCCCCACTGCTGACACGCCAGAGCCGGTGGTCACCAAACTTGTTGCGATGATCGAAGGTTTAGGAGCCACTCCCCTGCTCCTCAATGCCGCCATCCACGATTCCCTGTTGGCCGTCACCAGCCATCTGCCCCATCTGACTGCCGCCGCCCTGGTGCATCTCTTTAGCGATGCCCATAGCGAATACGAGGTAGCACAACAGCTTATCGCAGGCGGTTGGCGTGATTCAACACGGGTCGCCGCTGGTAGCTCGGAGATGTGGCGCGATATTTGTCTTTCTAACACCGCTGCACTCACCAAAAGCCTGGATGACCTTTTAGAGCAACTTCACCAATTGCGTCACATGCTCCAGGAAAAAGACGCCGACAAGTTGTACGATTGGTTTGAATCCGCCAGCACCGTGCGACGCAAACAAGGCTATTTTCCGCGTTCGACACAATAGTTGGTTACACTTCCAATATTCTCAATGGACTACCTTATCCGATCCGCACTCTCTGTAAATGGCACCATCCGCGTGGCCCCTGACAAATCTATATCGCATCGCGCCTTTATGTTTGGCGCATTAGCCACTGGCATGACCACAATTAATAACTTCTTGTGGGCTGATGATACGGAAGCCACTTTAGATGGTTTGCGAGCATTGGGGGTAAATATCCCTCAAGTGGAACCAGAGGTAAATACCCTCACTATTATTGGGCATGGGTTTGATGCTCTAAAGAAACCACAGACTGAACTTAATTGTGGTAATAGTGGCACCAGTATGCGACTGTTAGCAGGTATTCTCGCTGGTCGGCCCTGGGCCTCAACACTTGTGGGCGATGCTTCTCTGAATAAGCGGCCAATGGATCGCGTGCAGCAGCCTTTAAGCTTAATGGGGGCACAGATAGACGGTCAGGGTGCGCGCTGCACTCCACCCTTGAGCATTCGTGGCGGCAATTTACAGGGCATTGAGTATCGTCTACCCGTGGCCTCGGCTCAGGTGAAGTCTGCCATTTTACTGGCCGGGTTGCAGGCGCAGGGCACCACTGCGGTTATTGAGCCGACACCCACCCGCGACCACACCGAACGAATGCTTAAAGCTTTTGGCGTCCCGGTGCATCAAGAGCAAGGCCGCATTAGCGTCAATGCAGATTATCCGCTAATTGCGCCCCAAGCACCTATCGAAGTACCGGGTGACATCTCTTCCGCCGCTTACTTTCTGGTAGCCGCCGCCCTGCGTCCGGGCTGGCAAGTCACAGTGACTAACGTCGGTATTAACACCACGCGTACTGGCATTCTGGACGTATTACAAGCAATGGGCGCAACCATTAGCCTGGATAATCAGCACACCAGCGGTGATGAACCGATTGCCGATGTCACCGTGCAGGGAGCGCCTTTGCACGCGGCGGAAATTGGCGGCGCGATTATCCCACGACTTATAGATGAACTGCCCGTTTTAGCCTTACTGGCGACTCAAGCCGAGGGACAAACTGTGATCCGCGACGCCGCAGAGTTGCGGAATAAAGAAAGTGACCGCATTGCCATCATCACGACCGAATTACGCAAGTTAGGCGCGCAGATCGAAGAAACCACCGATGGCATGATTATCACCGGGCCAACCAAGCTAACCGGGACAACTGTTACCAGTCCGCGTGGCGACCACCGTATCGCTATGACGCTGGCCGTAGCGGGTCTGATTGCTGAGGGCACCACTGTCATCGAAAATGCCGAAGCCACCACCAGCTCCTTTCCAGGTTTCTTAGTAAGACTATCTGATGTCGCACAGCGATAGCTCTTTTGGATTTTGGTCTTGGGGCTTTGGGATTAGGAGTTCGTTGCTAAGGAATATTCAATTGCATAGAGCATGAGCCCCAAGACCAAAGTCCAAAAACCAAAGACCCAAGCCCCATTATGATTATCGCTATTGATGGCCCTGCCGGAGCCGGTAAGAGCACCACAGCGCGTGCACTCGCTGAACGTTTTGGTTATGCCTATATTGATACAGGAGCCATGTATCGTGCTGTGGCCTTAGCGGTCGCCGAAGCTAATCTCCAGGTGCCCACGGATAACGAGCGCATTGCAGCACTGGCCCGCACCTTGCCCATCGCCCTGAAAGACAATGGCCAACGCATTTATCTGGGTGAGCGCGAAGTAACGGCGCTCATTCGCACGCCAGAGATTGGAGCTTTAACTTCCAAGATTTCTGCTTTACCTGAAGTGCGTCACATCATTGTGCAGCAGCAACGCGACATCGCCCGACGTAGCGAGCAAGAGTGTGGGGGGGCTGTCCTTGAAGGTCGTGATATACAAACGGTGGTCTTCCCGGATGCGCCCGTTAAGATTTTTCTGACTGCCGACTTAGATACTCGCGCCCAGCGGCGCTTGCAGCAATGGCAGGAGAAAGGTGAAGCCGCTTCCAGCCAGGCGGCCCAACAGGATATTACCGCACGCGACAATCGGGATAGCACCCGCGAGGTTTCTCCCTTGCAGGCCGCGCCAGATGCGGAGCATATCAGCACAGATGCGTTGACACCAGAGCAGGTGGTAGAGCGAATCGCTCAAATTGTCCAGTCTAAATTGACGGCGCAACAGGTGAGGGCTGTATCATTGTAAGTTAAGATGCCTCAAATATTGGAGAGCACTTAGACCAAAAGAGTTTGTCATACTGAGCGAAGCGAAGCATCTGTAAGAGTCTCCATAGCATCAGAGATTTAACCATGACTCTATAACTTCACAGAGTAGATGCTTCGCTCAGTATGACAAACTCTCCTGCTTCTCTATTAATTTATTTTCTTGGACAATTTAAAGGCCATCAGTTCAATGGCAACTACAAGCAGTAACGTGGAAATGGAAAAGTTAGAAACTGAGTCCTCGGCTCCATCACATTTGGCACCTGATGTAACATCGTCAAATGATAGAGGTGATTTGCCTCCCACCACTGCCCCGGTTAATGGGGCCTCAACTGCGGCGTCTGCCAAACAATCCAAAAGCCATCAGAGAAAAGCGGATGATGACGAGATCATCCCCATCCACGACTGGATTTATCACCTGATGTTCGGGTTATATTCCGTCTATTTCCGCATTGGCAAGTGGGAGATTCATGGCCAGGAAAATGTCCCGCCCACCGGCCCGGTGATTATTGCGCCCAATCATGTATCGTTATTAGACCCGCCCCTCGTCGGAGCCGCCACGCCACGGTTGGTGACAACAATGGGCAAAGTCGAGTTATTTGAAAAGAAAACTTTAGGTATCAAAGTTTTGGGCTTTGTGATTCAGCACATGGGCACTTTCCCGGTGCGGCGCGGCACCCCGGACCGGAGGGCCATTCGCCGGGCACAGCAGGTGCTCAAGGACGGCGGGGCGCTTGTCATTTTTCCAGAAGGCACACGCACGCGCACAGGCCAATTAGGGCCAGCCGAACTGGGTATGGCCATGATTGCCCACATGACTCAGACGCCGATTGTGCCCGTCTATTTAAAGAACACCGATGGCTGTTTCTCGCCAATGCATCCGGGATTTCGTTTGGTCAAGGCCGAAGTGTTTTATGGCAAGCCATTGCTCTTTGAAGAAGAATTCCAGCAGCGGGCTAACCGTGCCACGCTTCAATCCATGACCGATCAGGTCATGGGAGCTATTGCCCAAATGCGGGATGCATCTAACTACCCCCCACAAATTAAGCGTTAAATCCTACTATTCTGCCTACAGAACACGCCCGCTATCCTGGCGTCTATACGGCGATGGCTGCACCAACCCTGCCGCAGAGGTTATCCTTAAATAAGGATAATGAGCCATTATCCGTTGTATTGAGCCATTTATACTGACCGATATTCATGCTCTCGTGCTGGCTAACTATAAGATTTGTGCCCTGCGAGATAATTTATGAGGAGTAACTGAATGAAACGTTTGTCGTTTATTTTCACTTTGCCCGTCCTGGTGACTCTCGCCGGAGCAGGCACAGTTGCGGTCGCTAAGACCAAGAAACCACATAACCCTGCCTCGACCCAAACTCAGCCAGCCCCTGGGGGCACCACTGGCACTACAACCGGCACCACTGCGACTGGCACTACTAACACCGCCATCGTCAATCCTGCCGCTAATAACCCCGACCTTGATCCCCAGAATGATACGATGCAAGGCATTTTGTTTCCTTATGCCTTGTATGATTATGCTTTGTTAGGTAAGGTTGACCACAACGGCAACATGGACTACGCAACTCTCAAGGGTAATCAGCTCTTGGATCGTTTTGTTAAAGCCGTGGCTGGAGCGGATGTCAGCCAGTTCCCCGTTTTTAAGAACGAAGTTAAAACAGAAGACAAGCATACTGGGCAAACGACCACTAAAATGGTGGAAGATCACTCTCCAGAGTTAGCTTTCTGGATCAACGCCTATAACGCCTCCGTGCTAAAGACCTTGGCCGATGCTTATCCGATTGATAGCCCGGATAACATCAAGGGTTTCGATACCGCCAAAACGCATACCGTAGCCGGGAAGACCTGGAGCTTTGCCGAACTGCGCGCTAAAATCGCGCAACTCGACCCGCGTGCGCTCTTTGCCCTGACTGATGGCACACGCGGCGGCCCTTTGATCGCACCCGACGCCTATCGTTTCTCATGTGGCGCTGGCTGCTACCTCAATGATGAGTTAAACCGGGCCGTGCAAATCTTTGCGGGGGATGACCGTAACGTGGCTCTGCTCAGGATTCAAAACCAGGTCACGGTCAACCCCTATTTTGCCGAAGTTGACCAGTGGTTCAAGCCCAAAGGCGCACGGCGTAAATGGGATGGCATTCGCGCTATCCTCGCAAATTATGCAAATCGCAAGGGTGGACAAGGCTATTTCACTACCAACGAGTATAATGTGCTCTTTGCCCAACCAGACCGGCACCTTAATACTAAAGCCGACTAATTTACTTATATAGCACCCGCTCCTCAAGGACGGGCTGAACCGTAAAGCCCCGTTCATAGGGCTTATGTCTCTGCTGTCATAGCCCGCTCCTTCAGGGGCGGGTATTGTTTTACTGTTGTCCTGATTCATTAACGCCTATGAGCCAATCGCAACGCCGGGCAAAAATTATCTGCACCATTGGCCCCGCTTCCCAGTCGCCGGGGATGATGCGCTCCATGTTGCTCAATGGGTTAGATGTAGCACGTTTTAATTTTTCGCATGGTGGCCCGAATGTGCAGCAAGACCATATCGCTAATCTGCGATTGGTAAGCCAGGACTTAGGTAAACCAGTTGCCATTCTCCAAGACCTGCAAGGTCCTAAAATTCGCACGGGGCCGATTGCTGGAGGACTCATCACCTTGCAGCAAGGTCAAACTTTTGTGTTAACCACACGCGCCATACCGGGTGACGAAACAGCAGTTTCTACAACTTACCAGGCTCTCCCCCGCGACTGTCGGCGTGGCGATACCATTCTTTTAGACGATGGCAATATCGCCCTCCAGGTAGATTCCGTCAATGAAACGGATGTCATCTGCACTGTCACCGATGGCGGCGATCTCAAGCCCAACAAAGGTATCAATCTACCGGGCGTCAATGTTTCGGCTCCCGCGCTTTCGGAAAAAGACCGGCACGATGTGGAATGGGGTATTGCCAATGGCATAGATTATGTGGCGCTTTCTTTTGTGCGCCACCCGGATGATGTTACCGCCTTGCGCAACATCATTACAGAACGCAACTCGACGATGCAAATCATTGCCAAGTTGGAAAAACCCGAAGCCATCCGCGAACTGGATGCGATTATGGAAGCCGCCGATGGGGTGATGGTAGCGCGCGGTGATTTGGGCGTGGAAATGGCCCCGGAAGAAGTGCCACTGCTGCAAAAGCACATTATTAAATGTGCCAATGAGGCTGGTAAAATTGTGATTACCGCGACCCAGATGCTGGAATCTATGACCGTCAATCAGCGCCCGACTCGCGCCGAGGCAACCGATGTCGCCAATGCTGTTCTCGATGGTACTGACGCCCTTATGCTCAGCGGGGAAACGGCTTCGGGGGCGCATCCGCTCGAAAGCTTGCAGATGATGGCGCGCATCGCCATAAAGGTGGAAGAAGATCAAAGCCGCACCAATTGGTTAGAGCGACGCCACGGCCACCAAAAGAGCAAGGACTTTACAACCTCCGTTTGCGAAGCGGCGGCTCATGCGGCAGCACGGCTCAATGCCCGCGCCATCGCTTGCTTTACAGAAACCGGCGGCACTGCCCGTCGCCTGGCCAAGTTCCGCCCTCCGGTGCCCATCATCGCCTTCACTCCCGAAGCCAGTGTCGCCCGCCATTTGCAACTGGTCTGGGGCGTGCAACCCTATATTATCGAGCGCAACGACAATACTGACCAGATGATTACTCAGGCCGATTACGCCCTGATGAAATCTGGCTATGTTTCCTGGGGCGATGCCGTTGTCGTCACCCTCGGCGCTCCCGTGGCTCTTTGCGGCTCTACCAATACCATGAAACTGCACCGCATCGGCGAATTGGATATTGCTTAATCTATACTCTAATAGGACGCCAAGCTTCGCTACGCTAATTCCATGCGCTAACTTTCGCTATTGATTGAGGAATAGCTTAACGTAAGTTGCCACCTAATAGATAAAGTGTCATTTCGAGCGAAGCGTAACGCAGTGGAGTGGAGTCGAGAAATCTTTCTGGTATGCGTATAAATGTTAGACCCAAGATTTCTCGACTCCGCTTTGCTCCGCTCGAAATGACAGACTCATAGGCAGCAAATTGAATTAGTTTAGCCTCGTCTGCGCAGCACTGCGCAACGGAGTTTTGGGGCCCATTTGCTACCGCTGCACTCGCCCGGAGGCATCACCTTTGACGAGGTTCTCCACTTCTTCCACCGTAACGCGGTTATAGTCGCCTGTAATGGTGTGTTTGAGCGCCGAGGCTGCCACCGCCCATTCGACCATACGCTGGGCTTCATAACCCTGTAAGGCCGCATAAATTAAACCGGCAGCGAAGCTATCGCCACCACCGACGCGGTCTACAATCGTGATGTCATAATGCTGCGCGAAATGAGCTTGCTTGTCCTGGTAGAGCATTCCGCTCCAACCATTGCGGCTGGCACTAAAAGATTCGCGGAGTGTAATCGCCACTTGCTTAAAACCGAATTGCTCGGTGAGTTGACGCGCTACATCCACATAAGTCTCACGCTCAATAACTCCGGTATTAACTTCAGCGCCCTTGATGCCAAAGATAGATTCAGCGTCTTCTTCGTTAGCAATGCAAATATCTACATACTCCATCAAGGAACCCATCACGCGGCGGGCTTTATCACGCGACCAGAGCTTTTTGCGAAAATTTAAATCTGCCGAAACGGTGAGACCTGCATCTTTAGCCGCGATACAGGCTTCCTCGACCACAGCCGCCGGTTCATCACCCAACGCAGGCGTGATACCTGTCCAGTGAAACCACCGTGCGCCCTGAAACACACGCGGCCAATCTACGCTACCAACTTCAATTTCACTAATCGCCGAATGCGCCCGATCATAAATGACCTTGGAAGCCCGTTGGCTGGCTCCACTCTCCAAAAAATAAAGCCCCATCCGGCTGCCGCCGCGCACAATGTGCGAAGTATCCACACCCAGCCCCCGCAACTCAGCGATAGCGCCATCGGCCATATCATTCTTCGGCAAGCGCGTCACAAAAGCCGCCCCAACGCCAAAATTCGCCAACGACACCGCGACATTAGCCTCTCCCCCACCATAACTTAATTCCAGATAGGGTGCCTGCGCAAAGCGAGCAAAACCGGGCGTCGCCAAGCGCATCATCACTTCGCCAAAAGTTACAACTTCAACCATGTCTCTCCTTTCGGTAGTCGGTAGCCAGTTGGCGGTAGTCGGTTCAGGCAAAGCCAGAGGATACAGAATTCGTCCGCCTTCGGACTTCCAACCGACTACCGCCAACTGGCTACCGACTACCGCTCCTCCCCACGCGCTGCGCGCACGGCCTGCATCAACTCACGGGCGCGGGTAGTCAGCAGGTCCCAATCTCCGGCCTTAATCGCCTCACGGTCTACCAGCTTGCCGCCTACCCCCAGCGCCACAGCACCGACCTTAAGCCATTCTCCTGCATTCTGGGCATCTACACCACCTGTCGGGAGCAGAGGAATATGCGGCAAGGGGCCTTTGATGTCTTTAAAATAGGATGGACCAAAGCGTGAGGCTGGAAAGACTTTGATAATGTCGCCTCCCAAAGCATGGGCCGTCCAGATTTCGGTGGGAGTCAACGCGCCAGGCAACATGGCTATACCCCGTGCCTGGGCTGCGTGGATAACTTCTGTCACAATGCAGGGGCTAACCAAAAACTGTGCCCCTGCATCCAGCGCGGCTTCGGCTTGTTCGATGTTAAGCACCGTGCCCGCGCCCAATAAAATATCACCTTCCAGATTGCCTGCCGTGGCTTCACGCGCCAGGGCCACAATAGTCTGCGCTGCCCCCGGCACTGTAAAGGTAATCTCTATCCCACGCACGCCACCACGCATCAAAGCTCTCGTGGCATTAATAGCCTCGTCGCCCGAATCCGCTCGCACGACCGCCACCACTCCACACGTCTGAATAGCTTTGACAACACTTAATTTATCCATTCTTTTCTGGCCTTTCGCGCAACTGCACAACACTTCTAGGTTCTAAGCTCATCATGCCTGAGTGTATTAGGTAGAGGGAACTATACAACATCTTTTAACGACAATAAGAAAAGTTAGAACAGATTTAGGGTGTACTGTATAAAAATTAACATTAATTCGTATAGACATGAAAGGTGTTTAGAGGCATCCTATAAGTAAGGTAGGATTAAATTTAGTATGGCATTATAAGGTTGGGCATAGTCATTTATCCGACTTTTATAGTAAACAAATTTACGGCAGCTAAATTTTACACGAATTTAGGCTCCAGAATTTAATGGCAACTCTTATAAGACTTCACTGACACATTAGGACTCAAGTGTCCTAATGTTTCGTTAGTGTCTAGAATGGGTAAACTAATAGTAGGCAGCAAGTTAGGGGAAGTTTCCTCTCAGTTTGTTGTGGAGCAATATTCTATTTATTGAGGAGAGCGTTGTGAACCAGAAAAAATGTCCAAAGTGTGGTGAAAACAATCCGCCTGAAGCCGTCATGTGCTGGGCTTGCTATACCCCGCTTTCAGGCGGCGCTGTAGCTCCGGCTATGGCAGGTGGCGCGGTTGGGCCGCGCGGCCCCGGTGGCCCGCCAGGAGCCGGTACGCTGGCCGCTCCCGGTGATGCCCCCAGTGGGGGAATATCGGTGCAACCCTGGATGTATGCGGTTGGCGGAGTAGTCTTACTGGTAATACTTGTGATAGGCGCGAAAGCCCTCTTCGGCGGGGGCGACACCTCTGGGGATGTACCTCCTGTCTCAGCGGGAAGTTCCTCTACTACCAGTAGTTATCCTAGCACTGGCTCATCAAGAACTTCAAGTCCTTCTGTTGCTGGACCGGCTGTTGCTGCACCGGCATCTACTGGCAGTCCTGCCGGGAATGCAGTGCCAATGAAGTTCAGCATCGGAGCCGTACCAAATCCAAACGAGAGTATTGGTGTGGTCGGCATTGCTTCAACCGAGCCTATTTCACCAGGGCAAGCAGGTGGCGTGGCCAAGTATGCGCGGACTGTATTTGCGAATGCCAATCACTATGACCAGTTACAAATTTATGTCTTCCGTGATCAACAGGCCAACGCCCGCTTTAAAGAATTTCAAGCTGGACACAGAAATGCACCTTTAAGTGAAGCAGATTTCGTTAATCTTAACGATCTGTGGCCAGATACGTTGGCGGTCTACGTCTTCTCCAAGGGTGGCGAAAAAGTCTATGTGCCTTCCAACGGTAACTGGTATGGGAATTTAGTTGGTTAGTAATAACGAAAAGATAAACAAAGCCCCTGGCTGCTCATGAGCAGCCAGGGGCTTTGTTATGATATAGCTCACTTATTGTTTATAGAAAAGCGGAGGGCATTAAGCGGCTCCGGCACTGAAGGTTATTTGCAAATTAAGCTGTTACGCCTTAATAGAGGTGTTATTCCACCAAAACAGAGTAAATTTAGAGTAGCTTTCAAGAGTGTTAGAATGGGCAGCAAGCTTTTCTACTCCGCTCTCTGCTGTATTCTAACCTTCCCGGCAAGGCTTACGATTGCTCAGGAAGGCATACAATTGCTCAGGCAAGTAACGCGTGCAGTTAGTGAGAATTCACCACCAGAGTTGGGCATTTTCCAAATTTACAAGTGACAAAAATAAACCTCTCATGCTGCGAGACATGAGAGGTTTATGGGGTTTAATTCCTTAAGGGGTAAAGTATGGCCCAAGATTTGGAATACTGTTCAAATTGACCCATTTAACGTGCCCATCAGCATATAGCACATCACTGCCATCTAAGTGACGCGTTGAGTCATAAACGGCTTCACCCTGGCTAGGTATCAATAGGGGTGCATTGATCTCAAAATGACTGGCATCCATCGCCATTACACACTGAGCCGGACTTGTCACATCAGAAATAGTGCGACCTGTGTTAGTCGTTAGCTGTTGATTGAGGCCATAGTGACCTTCCGTCCACGGCGCACCAGGTGGCACAACCTGCAAACCGCAGGTATTGGTTCCAACAGGACACCGCCATTTAAAGTCTGACTTTTTGCCATCATTGCCAGCGTTGCTGGCACTTGTGACCGAGAAGGTAGCAGGCGAACCAGATGGACACAGGAACACTTGAGTACTCTTCGTGTAGGGGTATAAAGACACAAGATAACTGTATCCAGAACCACCAGAGTTCTTGTCCTGCTCCAGGACATAAGTCTCATCATTATCCTGGGTATACTGAGCCATGCTCAAGCCGATCTGCTTTAAGTCGCTCTGGCAGGAAGCACGCCGGGCGTTTTCACGGGCTTTGGCAAACACCGGGAAGAGGATAGCCGCCAGGATTGCAATGATGGCAATAACCACCAAAAGCTCAATCAGAGTGAATCCAGCGCGACCTTTGCCCTTTTGTCGTTGCGGCGGTGGGCCAAGTGCCCGGCCTAGAAAAGAAAAGTAACTAAATAAGTTCATAAAATCCCTCTTATAAGAGCAGAATTACTAACTTCATTATACCCATTTTAGTTTAAAGATAAACCAAAATTCACATTCCATGCCACTTAGGGCATGAAACGCTGGTTGTAATCAATTGCTTCTTTTGATGCTTGTTAAGGGTTTAAGTTGCTCTTTTTATAACCAACAGCAGAAACTCGCATTGAATGGGCACAAACAGTTCAAGCAACCGTCTTAACCAGGGCACTCTGGCGTAAGCATTCTTCCATCCAGCGCCGGTGCAAGCTATGCCCGGCGCGAATGGCAATGAGATGCGCCTGTAAAGCTCCCCCATCTTCGCCAAAGAGCAACGCCACATCACCAACCACATCAAGGGCTTTATGGCGAGCTAACTCATTGGCAAAACGCCAGGGGGAAGAGGGAGCGTCCTGGCCCAACACAATGGCGTTATCGGTTGAGCCACCCTTAATCAAACCCTGTGCTTGTAATGGGGCAATCCATTGTTCAAGGGTAAAGGTACGAGCCGGAGCCAGTTCTTTTTGGAAACTGGACGGCGTGACGTTCAGGTCTATGGCCTGCTGACCGACGTAATCAAGGTTATAGTCCACGACCACGGTCAGACGAAACTGATTACAGGGCACGCCTAACACCGAGCCATCTCCATCAGTGACCCAGACTGGCTCCTGTAAACGATACAAAGGACGTTGTCTATCTTGCGGAAGTTCCTCATGACAGTTAGACGTTACCGCTGGCAAGTCTGTTGGTGCGCTACCCCCGATAGCCACAACTCCGGCATCTTCAATGAGCCGACACCACCCCTGCGCGCTGCCATCGAGGATGGGCACTTCTGGCCCGTTTAACTCAATACAGCAATGCGTGATATTCATGGCCCAGAGCGCGGCTAAAAGGTGTTCGGTAGTGCTGACTTGAGCGCCCTGTTGCTCCAACGTGGTCGCGTGCGTGGTGCTGACTACACTGCGTGATGTCACAGCGATTTGGGGAGATTCAGGTAAATCCATCCGCACAAAAACCAGGCCACACGCGGCGCGTGGCCGTAAACGAGCTGTAATTGTCGCCCCGGTGTGCAACCCAATACCAGAGATTTGCACATCACGCCGCAAGGTCTGAAAGGAGAAGGACGGAGAAAAGGACATATAGAATCAACAAAGGTAGGAGCAAATGACTTGCCCCTACCTTTGTTACAAACGCTATTTCCAACGTCTAATTTTGACTAAGCGCGCACTTTAACCAGCAGTGAAGCCTTAACGGGTTTCTTTTTTCCACTACGATCACGCACGGTGACTTCAACGCGGTAGTTTTGCTCTTCGTTAGGATAATCGAATTTACCCTGGGCACCATGAGCGTCAACTCGCTGGCCCGGTGGGGGAGCCAGGGTCGGATCGCCGATGGTGACTGTCGCTTGAGCCGGTGGTGCCCCCGCATTATCAGCATCAAAATTCCACTGAATAATGGGATTAGCAGTTCCTGCCTCGACATCAGCCACCAGAGTAATCGGGCCTGGTTTGGCGGTGATTTCGGCGACTTGAGTTCCTACCGGGTCGGTAGGTCGCCGGATGGAGACGCTCATATCACCGGTTTCGGCTACCAAAGCCAAATCGCCAATATAAAAGGTATCTTGCGCGTCACTGGTGACCACCAGACGCTGAATCATCGTGCCCGCATCAGGAGTCAGATGCAGATTCTTAATCGGCAAAGTATAGAAGCGCCAACCTTCTTCATCGGCTTTATTTTTATCGAGGTTGATATCAATATCGCCAACGCCTGCCCCTTTATCCAGCATAAAAGTAAATTGGAGGCGCTTTATTTCCGTGTCTTGCGGGGCAGCACCAAATCCTTCGCCGGGGCCGCCTCCAAAACCTCCACCCGGAGGCCCGCCAAAGCCGCCACCTGGAGGGCCAAACCCACCACCGGGAGGGCCACCAAACCCACCACCTGGTGCGCCACCCGGAGGCGGGGCCTCGAACTGCGCTAAACGTGGCGCGACCTGGGAGTAGGTGCGCGTCATCAGACGGGGCGAAATTAAGTCTGCGGAACCTGGTTGACCGGGTCTTGGCCTGCCGCCAAAAGGAGGCACCTCGCCACCGGGCGGCGGTTGTTCATTACCGGCACCAAACCCACCGCCCAGGTCGCCACCAGCACCGGGAGCTGGCCCAGTTTCACGAAAGCGCACGCGCAGACGAAGCAAACCGGTGGCCTGATAAGGTGCTAAAGGAACCGGGGGGTTGACATCAAAACGAATACCCTCATGGAAACTGCGGGTGATAACTTCTAACGGACGGTCGCCAGGGCCACCCACATCCTTGGCTTCGGAGGATGAGCCATTACCCCACGCCCCGCGCGTAACACCAGGCGAGCCGCCCGCGCTATTCCAGAAATAGACGCTACGCACGCCTTGCGCCCATCCTCTGGAAGAAACAGTTAGCAGCAACCCGGCTAAGAAATAAAAGGACAATCGGAACAACTTCATGTCGTGACTCCCTTTATAGGACTTTACAGGAAAGGATGAAGGGCTAATAACCTCGTGCAGTGGTGGATAGAGACATCAATTTGAGGTTATTGGGCCGAATTTCGCTCTATTCTATAATGTACCACATGCACAACGCTCCTGTTATACAAGGGCAATTATTTGCTTATCAATAATTTAAAAGTTTTACGGTATTAAACGCGCCGCCACAGCATCGGCCACAGGGATAGCAGCGGGTGCTAGACGCACTACGCCTGCATCTTCCAACAAAATGCCACGCTGCGTCAAGTCCTGAAGTTCGCCGTTGAGTTCATGCCGTGCGTCCAGGTGCAGCCGCTGCGATGTAGCGGGTAAAGAGAACCCCTCGCGCAAACGCAAGCCCAGCATCACAATTTCGCTTAAACGTTGGCGGGGAGTTAGCGTTTCTTCTCCCACTCGCGCCGAGTTCTTTTCCTGCATGAGTTGCACATAGCGAGGGGCCGCACGCTCATTCCACCAACGCTGCCCATTCAAATGCCCGTGTGCGCCGCAGCCGCACGCTAAATAGTTGCCGCCCCGCCAGTAGTTCAGGTTGTGCTGACACTCACGACCAGGCCGTGCATAGTTGCTCACCTCATAGCGTAGCAAACCAGCAGCTTGAAGTATCTCCTGAGCATCTTGCATCAAAACCGCTTGATTATCATCTTCAACCGGAATCAAGTGCCCCCGCTCGGCCCGCTTAGCAAAAGGAGTACCCTCTTCAATGGTTAAAGCATAGCAAGAGACATGCTCTGGTTCCAACTGCACCGTGCGCTCTAACGTGTTGTGCCAGGAGGCGCGACTCTGGCCGGGCAGGGCATAGATGAGGTCGAGACTGATATTGTCGAAGCCTGCTCGTCGCGCCCCATCAAACACGGCCTCCCCTTGTTGAGCATTATGCGTGCGCCCAAGGCGTTTCAAAGCCGCGTCATCAAAACTCTGCACGCCCAAGGAGAGCCGGTTCCAACCCGCCTGATGCAATGCAGTTAATTTATCTTCTTCCAGGCGATCAGGATTGGCCTCGATCGAAATTTCAGCATCGGGTGCAACCGCGATCGTATCATGGATCGTCTGGAGCAACTCAGCCAGCGTCGCCGCACTCAGGAAAGTAGGCGTACCCCCGCCGAAAAAAATTGAAGTCAGAGGTTGCTCAGGAAGTGATTGAGCGTGGGCCGCGAGTGTATTCTCTAACTCACGACGCAACATAGCGACATATTCTGTTACGAGGTCATCTTTCGCCCCAATATGAATCGCAAAGTCGCAATAGGGACAACGTCGCACGCAAAATGGGATATGAACGTATAAGCCAAGCATCACAAGATTTACAATTAAGAATAGCTACTGTATTCTTGACGGAGTGGGGCTAAACCAGGTTGCTGCGTCTCGTTGGGAATGTGTCTCTATTTTAGCGCACATGCTACAGCGTTGACAATAATAAACAGCAGGAATTTTAAACCGCCAAGGACGCCAAGAGCGCCAAGATTTGTTGTAAGATGGGGAGAGATGAAGAAAAAGAATGGGAGAGAGGGAGAAAGGGAGAAGAGGAGAGGAATAAGAACTCTTTTGTTCCCCCTCTCCCTCTCTCCTTTTCTCCCCCTCCTCTTGGCGGTTAATCAAAATTTCAGGAGAAACCATTGCGTGCTGAAATCTTATGCGTTGGTAGTGAGCTTTTATTAGGGCAGATTATTGATACCAACGCGGCTTATATTGCGACTCAGTTGGCTCGTGCGGGCATTGACTTGCACCGCAAGCAGGTGGTCGGTGACAACTTGGAGCGCATCGTTGATTGCATCCGAGGGGCTTTAAGCCGGTCGGATACCCTGGTGATTACAGGTGGCCTGGGGCCAACTACGGATGACTTGACCCGTGAGGCGATTGCTACCGCATTAGGCGTGCCGTTAGAGCATCAACCTGACCTGGAAGTGGGTCTACGCGATTTCTTTGCCCAACGAGGTATCACGCCGGGAGATACCATTATGCGCCAAGCTTATCTGCCTGCCGGAGCCAGTGCTATCCCGAACACCAATGGCACGGCACCAGGGGTGCAGGCGGAGACAGCCGAGGGTAGATTAGTCTTTGCCGTGCCGGGTGTGCCCAAAGAAATGCGCGCTATGATTGACCTTTCAGTGGTGCCAGCGTTGCTGGAACGTATGGAAGGCGAGCGCAGCGTTATCGTCTCACGGGTGTTGCGGGCTTATGGTGTGGGAGAAAGCGCATTAGCCGAACCGATTGAAGATATTCTCACCACTGCCGAAAACCCCACCGTGGCACCTCTTATCTACGGCAACACCGAAGTCCATCTCCGGCTGACGGCCAAAGCTTCCAGTGAGGGCGAAGCCAAGCAATTGCTGGATGGGATGGAAGCTCGCATCCGCGCACGGGTTGGCGAGCACATCTTTGGTATAGATGACCAGACTTTGGGCAGTGTGGTGTTGCAAAAGCTGCGCGAAAAGGGGCTTTCCTTGGGCGTGGCCGAATCCTTAACTGGCGGTATGATAGATTCCCTGTTGACTGATATTCCCGGTGCCAGCCAAGTCTTTATGGGTGGAGTGGTGGCTTATACCCCAGACGTGAAGACTGCGGTATTAGGTGTCCCTGCTGAGTTAATTGCAACCGAAGGCGTGGTAAACGCGGCGACAGCGGCGGCAATGGCCGAAGGCGTCCGCCGCGTCACCAAAGCCCACATCGGGCTTTCCACCACGGGAGAAGCGGGGCCAAAACCCAATACGGACGCCCCAGTGGGCACGGTGTTTATTGGCCTCTGTAATGGAGAAAAGACGGAGACTGTGCAGCGAGAATTCTTTGGCGACCGCGATATTGTCCGAAGGCGATCCTCAATGGCTGCTTTAGACGTGTTGCGCCGCTATCTGGATAGTATTTAAAATAGTGCAGTATAATCGCGGCGAATTAAATTCGTGAAATTTCACGAAATAGGCTATGCAAGCGGTAGGTTCTGTGTTACACTGACGTTATCATTGATAACAATGAAAATGCCTTGGAATGCGTTTGAAGATTATCTTAAATAGTCTCAGAAGTTAAGTAAAAGGTCGTCCGAAAGGGTCGAAGTTAGGCTTAAAATCGCAACGGCTAGGCTGCTAAATCGTCGGTATAAGCATAGGATTTAAGGAGATTTGAAATGGCAAAAGATACGGGGCCGAGCAAAGCCCAACTGCAAAACGCGAACATCGCCAGCAACGATAAACAGCGTTCGTTAGACGAGGCAGTGTCGCGCATGGAAAAGACCTTTGGTAAGGGTTCTATTATGCGCCTGGGCGAGCGCACGCACATGGTCGTGGATACCACACCAACGGGTTCGTTATCGTTAGATTTGGCCCTGGGCGGTGGCCTGCCGCGTGGGCGTCTGATTGAGATTTTCGGGGCTGAAGGTGGCGGTAAGACGACCCTGGCTCTGCATGTGGTCGCCGAGGCGCAAAAAGCGGGTGGCATCTGCGCTTATATTGACGCGGAGCACGCGCTCGACCCGGAATATGCGCGGTCGCTAGGTGTAGATATTGACAACCTCTATATTTCACAGCCAGATAATGGCGAACAAGCCCTGGAAATTGCCGATACCCTCGTGCGTAGCGGCGCGATTGACTGCATTATCGTGGACTCTGTAGCCGCTCTCACGCCACGCGCGGAAATTGAAGGCGAGATGGGTGAATTGCAGGTCGGCGCAATGGCTCGCTTGATGAGCCACGGTTGCCGCAAGCTTGCCTCTTCGGTGGGGCGTGCTAATGCCGTAGTGCTTTTCATCAACCAGATTCGTGAAAAAGTCGGCGTGATGTATGGCTCCCCAGAAACCACCCCCGGTGGACGCGCTCTCAAGTTCTTCGCTTCGGTGCGAATGCGCGTCTCGCGGGGCGAGGCAATTAAGAACGGGTCTGAACAGATTGGCAGCCGCACCAAGGTCAGCATTCTCAAGAACAAGATCGCGCCCCCCTTCCGCGATGCGGAATTTGACTTGATCTTTGGCAAGGGCATCTCAAAGTATGGCGACATTCTCGACTTGGCTGTGCAAAAGGGTCTTATTCAAAAAGGTGGCGCTTGGTTCACGGTAGGCGAAGAGCGTTTCCAGGGTCGTGACAACGTGCGTGCCTATCTCGAAGAGCATCCAGAATATGCCGATGAGTTGGAAGATCAGATTCGGGAAGCTTTTGGTCTGCGCCCATCACACGGTGGCGCTCCGGCTGAGCTAAATGGTCTTAATGGCACGGCTGCGGCTAATGGCAATGGTGTATCTTCTAATGGTACAGCCCCCAAACTCAGCAAAGTGGCCGTGGATGATGCCGAGTAAAGTCAGCCCCTAAAGCGTGAAGGGCACCAGTATATAGCTGGTGCCCTTTGGTTTTAATCTGGTCGAGTCACCGCGAAAAATCAAGCATCGCACTGCCCATCTCAATGGTTTAGCGAATCCCAGCCTGAACCTCATTCTAGTGCGAACCTTGTATGTTCTCGAACGTACTGTGTTACATAATATGCGTAATGCCTTGTGTGAGGTTCCTATCTTGTCTCTTCCAATGTTATATTCCTCTAGCCGCTTAAAAATTCGCCCTTTAGTTATCGGCACTGCGTTAAGTTGTACTTTAAGCGTAGGGCAGGTTTTCGCTCAACAGTTGCCGCCGCCTGCGCCGCAGCCAGATACAACAACGCGCAAACCAAAAACACCTGCCTCTACTCCGCCTCAAAATAAGGGCAATTCCACCCCCGATATTATCATCCTGCCCGCACCGGCGACTGGAGAGACACTGGACACTGCACCTTACCAGGCACCAGATCAGACGCCGAATACAACGCCAGAGACGACACCACCCAACACCACACCACAACCGCCCGATGATTCCGGCACCATTATTCAAGTTGATCCTACGCCTCGCCCTACCCCGTCGCACAAGCCGCCGCAACGCTCTGCGGCGAGTGTCGGGGCCGTCTCTGTGGCCGGACTAAACGATGTAGCGGCCTTACGCAAATTAGGTCAAGCGTTGGCTCCCAAGTTGAGCGCGAAAGTCACCTTGTTCGATGGGCAAAGGAAATATGTTCTGACACGCGATGGGTTAGGCGCGAAAATCCCGATGCTTAAGCTATTGCGGGAAGCCCAGCGTTCACGGGGCAATGTGCCAGTGCGCTTCACAGTGGACTTAAACCAAGCCGAACGCGCCTTGCGGCGACTGGCTCCTGATATCAATCGCAAGGCACAGCCGATTAGCCTGGACTTAGAAGATGGCAAAGTGGTGACGCGCGGTGGCGATGGCGTCACCCTGGCTATCACGGGTTCAGCACAACGAGTGAAGCAAGCCCTTGAAGCGCAACCACCACGCACCACAGTGGATTTAGTCGTAGCACGCACGCTCGGTAAGGGATCAGTATCTGACTCTGACCTGAGCCAGATGCATTACTTACTGGCGAGTTTCTCCACGCCCTATGACGCCAGCATCAGGGGGCGCACCCATAACCTGCGCATCGCGGCGCGCAATGTTAACGGGACTATAGTGCCCGATGGTGAAGTGTTTTCGGCTAACCGCGCGATTGGCAAACGAGACGCCGCCGCTGGTTGGCAGGAAGCCAAGATGTTTGTCAGCGGCCAGGTAGTGTCAGGAGTGGGCGCGGGTATTTGCCAGTGCGCTTCGACCCTTTATAATGCTGCTTTGTTAGCGGGTTTGCCTATTGTGGAGCGCCACCCGCATATGTTCCGCGTTAGCTATGCGCCGCCCTCGCGCGATGCGACGCTTTACTGGGGCAGTAAAGATTTCCGCTTCCGCAACAATACGGGTGGCCCGATTTACGTGCAAACTCTGGTGCGGGATGGTCGCTTCTATGCTCGTCTTTATGGCACTCAGCCCGTGCGCGAAAAAATTTCTGTCGAATCACGCACTCTCTCCCATAAGAACGGCACACGCTCTGTAGCCTACCGCGTTATGGAATCCGACACTGGCACGCAACGCGAGCTTTTATCCCGCGACTACTATATGCCCCATCCGTAAGCAGCCATGAGCCTTGAGGCTAAAGCATTGAGTTAGCAGGTGCAATTTACTGCTACTTCCCTCATGGCTCAGCACTCAAGGCTCATGGCTTCAGTCTCTCATCTAAAGCTTGCAGCAGTTGCAGAATATGGCGACGGTTCTCGCCAAAGTCTCCTTTACCGACCCGCGAGGCCGAGCGCACATCAAGCGTTGTCTCTTTACTGTTGCCGTGCAGGGTAATGGTCAAGTCATCTTTGAAGACCAGCACTGGCACCACAACTCTTATAACCCGCTCCACTGGCTCATCGCGCAAACCTAAGGGGACTAAGCCTTCTTCTGGTACGGTTTGCCAGTGACCACCATAAGTTCTCAAGGTTGAAATCGTTTCTTGCACGGTGCGGCGCACTTCATATAATGAGTGATGATAATGACGGGTGCGCAGAAGGGGGTCGCTGTGATCTGGCCGTGTCGCGGCATGGTTAATGGGGTTCTGTGCGCCTAAGATCATGATGGGGACAAGCAGCAGAACTGCACCGCCGCAGACCACTTTCCACACTACAGTACGTTTTCCAGAGGCTCGCATAATTCAAAGCCAATCGCATCGCTTGGGCTACAGAATCTTTCACAACTTATGATGGACCCTGGCCTGCATTGCCCGGTGCATCAGCAGGTAGCGTCTTCGCCACGTCCAGTAGATAAGTGCCATGCCGCCAATGAAACTGGCGAGGTAGCTGGCATTATGTATCCATAAGTCAACCAGGAAAAGTTCCTGCCGGGACTGCGGCACTTTAGTCGCCATTGACCCCACAAGCCAGATGCTATGGGTGCGCGCTAAGCTGAACCCAATAACCCCGGCGATGCAGGCAACGATGGCTGAACCCATCATGAGAACGGCAATCGGTTTGATTAAAGAGGCGGCGCCGATTTTTGGCATTGAGCCAATTTGCGCCATGAGCGATAGCGGAATACCCAACAGTAATCCTACCCACCAGGTAGCGACAATACCCCAGCCCAGGCCCAGCAGCGTCGGTGAATCGGTGCCAAAGATGGGAGGATGCCCGATAGTGAAATACTCAACACAAATGCGCGCCGTGATCTGGTCGTGGATAATGCCATAGGTGATAGCCGCGAAAATAGAGAGCGCCACAATTTTCAAGCTCTCCATTGTTCAAGCCCCTGAGCCTACTCCACATACAGCAGACGGTTGCAATTTTCGCAGGTGGGCCATTCTTGCGATTTTGCTTCGCGCAAGTTGAAAGAAGTCAGTGCCATGCCACAAGCCGAGCAGTTGCCCTTATCAGGATGGGCAACGGCAACACCCTGATGAGCTTTGGCAATGCGGGTGTACATTGCCAGATCATCCGCTTCGATCTGGGGAACAAGTTGTTCTCGTTTAGCTTTAGCCACCGCGAGTTGGTTTTCTAACCGGGTGGTTTGCCCGGCAAAAGTCTTTTCCGCTTCGGTGGTCTCAGCGCTCTTCTCCTGAAACTCTTTTTCTAACTCAGCCAGGCGTGCCGCACTGGTTTCCGCCTCATCCATCAGGTTCAAAATCGCTTCATCTAAATCGCCACGCGCATGGGAGAGAGCTTTGATGTCACGCTCTAGAGAAGTTACCTCATGGGCACTGGTGGCATTCATCAGGCGCTGTTGTTGGCGAGCGATTTTATCTTCGGTTGCCTTAAGCTCCAACTCTTTATCGGCCCGCTGCTTGTTGAGCGTGTTAAGCCGTTCCTGCTCCACGTCCCGCGCTTTTTGTAAAGTATCACGTTCACTGCGCAAAGTTGAGCCATCATCCAATCGGCTGCGCTCCCTCATAAATTTAGCGATCTGGTTATCAATTTCTTGTAGTTCAAAGAGTTTACGATTCATGCACTCGCTCCCACACTTGCTCCCTCCAAGTTTACTCGTTCCAAGCTTTACAGGGCGGCAAACGGATTAGTATCTAGCTGGCTATAGGCGACATTTATATCAAGCGTGGCTCCCAGCGTATCGGCTATCAATTTGATGGCGGCACATTCTGTAGCCACATGAGTTGTATCAATAAGAGAAAGCCCCAATGCCTGTGCCTTCAGCGCATCGTGGTGTTTTATATCTCCCGTGACCAGGCAGTCACAACTGGCACGCACCGCCGCGTCAATGTAACTGGCTCCACTGCCCGGCACGCAAGCCACTTTACGCACGGTATCCTGCGCCCGCACCAATCGCAGATTTGGCGCATTCAGCTTCTTGCCAACAGCCCGCGCGTAATCATCGAAGTTCATGCCCGCCGTCAGTGCGCTTAACTCCCCCATCCGTGCCGCGCCATAAGGGTTAATGGCATTGAGCAGCGGATACACATCATAAGCGACTTCCTCATAAGGATGCGCCTCTAACATGGCCCGCACCACAGCATCACGCCTGCGCTCTGGCACAATGACTTCCAGCCGCCACTCGTCCGCCTCTTCCAATTTGCCGACTTCGCCCTCATAAGGATTCGCACCGGGCAAAGGGCGATAGGTGCCCGTGCCCCGCGCCTGAAAGCTGGCCAAATCATAATTGCCAAATTCGCCCGCGCCTGCATCCCATAACGACTGTCTGACTTTCTCCAACTCTTCTGGGGGGGTAAAGACCACAATCTTCACCAACGCTTCATCCCCGCTTGGTTGCAGCACCTGGATGTTCTGCAAGTCGAGGGATTGCGCTAAAGCATCGCCTAAAGCGTGCGGTTGCGGCGCACTGTCGAGGGCCGTGTGAACTGCTACCACATGCAGATTAGCGGCAATACAGCGGGCGGCTAATCGCACTGTGTGGTTCCGAAAATCAAGATTATCTAAGGGGCGAAAAAGGAGGGGATGATAAACGACTAAAGCCTGATGCCCCAGACCCTCGGCAATGGTGGCCTCCGTGACTTCATGGGCCACTAAAACACTTCTCACTTCGGCCCCAACATCGCCAATTTGCAAGCCCGTTTTATCCCACGACTCAGCGCGGGCAAAGGGATACTTGGCGTCAATCGCTTTGATGAGATCGGAAACAGTAGGCATAGCTTATTATATCTATCTCAAGTTGTTAGCTTGGTAGTTAGTCATTTCGAGTGGAGCGACCAAAGGAAGCGGAGTCGAGAAATCTTGTGGTTCAACGCACCAGTCACTTTTCAAAGATTCCTCGACTCCGCTTTGCTCCGCTCGGAATGACATCTTTGCCCATACGGAGTAATTTGGACTGTAACTATTGGGGCCAACGCGCAGTGAACCAGTCCGTGCTTAAGCTGCTGCCTTACTTTTGCCCATAAACTTCTGCCGGGTCAAAGAGCGGCTCGCCTTCAGTTTGCAACATGCCCTCATCAGTGATGCGTTCAAAGAAGCAGGAGCGATAGCCGTGCGCGCAGGCCGCGCCGCCAACTTGCTCGATTTTAATAACGAGGGCATCCCGGTCACAATCGGCAATCATCTCATGCACAATCTGCACGTTGCCGCTGACTTCACCCTTCATCATAATGCGCCCCTTGGAGCGACGGTAAACATAGGTGCGCTTACTCTCCCACGTTTTTTGCACCGCCTCCCGATTGAGCCAGGATACCATTAACACTTCGCCCGTCTGATAGTCTTGAAAGACACCACAGACTAAGCCTTTATCATCGTATTTCAATTCATCCCAAAACATAATTCACCAACATTATTTTAGCCACAGAACCACACGGAAGGGCACGGAAAAGAAGAGGATGGAGAATCGAGGATAGAAGATCGCAGGGCTAAACAGAGGACAGTTATCCTCGCTTCGTCTTAACGATCCTCTATCTTTCATCTTCTATCCTCGATTCTATGTCCTTCTGTGGCTAATCTAAATCAAAGCCTGACTTCAACGCCGCGTTCATGCAGTTCCTCTTTAATTTGCCGGATCGTATATTTGCCATAATGGACAATCGAAGCTACTAAGGCGGCTTCAGCTTTGCCTACTGTGAGGGCATCATAGATGTGGTCTATGTTCCCCGCGCCGCCACTGGCAATCACCGGGATATTAACCGCTTCGGCCACGGCGCGGGTCAATTCTAAATCATAGCCTGCTTGCGTGCCGTCTCCATCCATCGAAGTGAGCAGAATTTCGCCAGCGCCCAGCTCTTCCACTTTGGCGGCCCATTCCACAGCATCCACCTTGGTCGGCGTGCGCCCACCGTGTAAGTAGACTTCCCAGCTATTAGCCCCACGCTGCTTGGCATCAATGGCAACCACAATGCACTGCACGCCAAACTGGGCCGCACCTTCTGCAATCAAGGGAGGATTCTCAAACGCTGAGGTGTTAATAAAAATCTTATCCGCGCCTGCCGCTAAAATGGCGCGCATCTCATCGGTAGTCTTTAGTCCACCACCAACAGTAAAGGGAATAAATGCTTCTTCCGTCACCTGCGCCGCGAGATCAGCAATGATACCACGTCGCTCATGACTGGCCGTAATATCCAGAAAAACCAGCTCATCCGCGCCTGCCTGGTCGTAATAAGCCGCCCGCTCGACCGGGTCGCCCGCATCGCGCATATTTTCAAACTTGACGCATTTCACGACGCGCCCATTGTTAATATCTAAAGCCGGAATAATTCTCTTAGCTGGCATTAAGTAGTCCTGAGTGCTGAGCCATGAGTGCTGAGTCTTGGCTCATTCACGCTCGCGGCTAATGTCTATTAATTCCTGCACGGTGGTCGTGCCTTCATAGAGGGCTTTGCCGACGATGGCACCTTCGACATTGGGGATATTGCGCAGGATACGAATATCGGTCGCTTTATGAACGCCACCGCTGGCGATAACCGGAATCTCGACCGCTTCGGCAATAGCACGCAAAGCTGTAGCGTTAGGGCCGCTCAAGGTGCCGTCACGGGCGATGTCGGTGAAGATGATGCGGTGACAACCCATCCCTTGCATCGTCTGTGCAAAGGTCACGGCGGGCACCTGGCTGGTATCCTGCCAACCGGCAGTAGCCACGAAACCATCCCGTGCATCGAGACCGAGGATGATAGCATCACCAAATTGGGCGAACATTTGTTGCGCCCATTCCGGTCGTTGCACAGCCTGTGTGCCAATGATGCACCGCTGTACGCCAGCCTCTAATGCCCGTTCAATCGCTTGCGCGGAACGTAAACCGCCGCCAAGCTGCACGGGAACAGGGACGCTTTGAGCGATGCGCCCAATAATCTCCAGGTTGGCCGGAGCACCTTCACGCGCTCCATCTAAGTCCACCACATGTAGTCGAGGTGCCCCATCATTGACCCAGCGTTGCGCCATCGCCACGGGGTCTGCGCCATACACCGTCTCGTGTTCATAATCACCTTGTAGCAGCCGCACACACTGACCACCACGAATATCAATCGCTGGAATAATTTCCATAATGTCTTTAACCACAAAGACACAAAGAACACGAAGAAGAATACAGGAAACAAAATACAGCATACAGGGGCATACGAGTTACCACGTTTTCTGTTTCCTGTATTCCGTATTCTCGCAAACCTTTGTGCCCTTTGTGTCTTTGTGGTGAATTCATATCTTTATAATCGTGCGAAGTTATCTAAGATTTGCATTCCTACTACACTGCTCTTTTCCGGGTGGAACTGCACCGCCATTAAATTGTCGCGTTCGACGGCGGCCACGAATTCTAGGCCATGACAGCAAGTCGCGGCCACTACCTCTGGCTCATCGGGCGTGGCGTGATAGGAATGCACAAAATACACCATTGAACCCGGAGTGACATTCGCAAAAAGCTTAGTCGAGCGAGGAAAGTGCAGCGCACTCCAGCCCATGTGCGGGATTTTTAAGCCGGGAGTTTCCGGGAGTTTAGTAACCTTGCCTGACACGACGCCTAACCCGGCATGGAGGCCAAGCTCTTCACTCCAATCGAACAACAGTTGCATTGCCAGGCAGATGCCTAAGAATGGTTTGCCCGCTGTGATGCCATCTACTATTGGCTCGATAAGACCAGCATCCCGCAGGCTCTTCATCGCCGCCCCGAAAGCGCCCACCCCTGGCAGCACAATCTTCTGGGCCGCCGCGACTTCTTCCGGCTGCCTGGTCACATGCGTTGCAAAGCCTAAGTGTTCAAAAGCCTTCTGCGCACTTCGCAAATTATTAATACCGCAATCTACTATGGTTATCATGATCTTTAATTCACCACAGAGACACAAAGGGCACAAAGAGAAGAAGAGAATAGGGGCTAGAAAATAGAGGATAGATAATAGTAAGCAGGATGTCGTTGCGATACTCGATTCTCCATCTTCACTCCTCAAACTCTTTGTGCCCTTTGTGTCTCTGTGGTGAATGACTCATTACAAAACGCCCTTCGTGCTGGGCAGTTCATTACCGGAAACGGTTACGGCGGCACGCATGGCGCGGGCCATTGCTTTCATGCCGCCTTCAATAACATGGTGGGCATTACCGCCACTTAGCTCCCGCAAGTGTAAGTTGAGGCGTGCATTGTTAGCTAAGCCCACCATGAACTCGCGGGCTAAGGCTACATCAAACTCGCCTAAGCGTTCCTGTTGCAAGTTCCAATCAACTTCGCACCAGGCGCGGCCACAAAAGTCTACGGCACATAGCATGAGAACTTCGTCCATTGGGGCAATAAAAAAACCATAGCGGGCAATACCGCGTTTGTCTCCCACCGCTTCGTGGAGCGCCTGACCTAAAACAATACCTAAATCTTCGACTAAATGATGCGCGTCAATTTCCACGTCTCCCGTCGCTTTGATGTCGAGATCGAACCCGCCATGCTTGGCCCACTGTTCCAACATGTGCTTCCAGAAAGGCAGACCCGCCTCTTTAGGCACATTGATATGAAACGAGCCAGAGCCATCGAGATTAAGCGTTAGCTCAATCTGCGTCTCGGTGGTATTGCGCACCACATGCGCGGTTCTATTTGATTGCGACTCAGGGGAGGAGGCCATGAGAGTGAGGTGGAGCTACAGTTTATTTCAAGATAGCGTTTAAATATTGGAGCAGCGCATTAGCATCGGGGGCCACGATTTCAGCGCCAGCTTCCAGAAACAAACGCCGATGGGTTGCGCCCGATGGCCCGGACAGGGCGATACAACTAATAATTTTAGCACGCCCCGCGCCCTTTAATTCACGATAGTTCTGCACCGTGCGCAAATCATCCATCGTGTCGCCAATGAAGATAGCATAGCGAAAGTTAAGCCGTTCGCGGTTTAAAATGAGAGTGCGGCCATCGGGCTTGCGCACGCCATCGTCTTCCGTCACCCAGGTCGCTTCAGGAATCCTTTCGGTCAGGTTTGCCATCTGAAGGGCCAGTTGGGTTTCAGCCCGCGTGCGACCCGTTAAAACACCCACTTGCAGTCGTGGCGACAGCAGAGCACCATCTAACAAAACCTGCTCTTTTTGATAATAGCCTGCCTCATGAATATGTTCAGGCGCAAAGCCATAAAGTGGGCGGCACTTTTCTTCACCCGCATACATTTCCTGAAACAACTGCGTCACGAGTTTGGGGTTCCAGGTCGCCGCAAAGTCACGGCGCTGCTGTGGCGTCAGCATTTCCAGAATAACTTTTTCCGCCGCCACCAGACCACCACCGCGCCGCTTGGCATCACGGGTGAATTCTTCCCAGCCGGGTTCTTGCGCCCGCACTGAGGCAGTATCCTGGCTGCCCGATTGAGCGTGTTTGGCGATCACAAAGGCGACAGCGGCATTGGCTAAATCCCAATCGCTGTTAAAGCCGCCCGCCAGCTTGAACAGTTCGGTTTCTGACTGGAGTAAGAGCGGCCCGGTGTCTTGCAGATGCATCACCTGGGTCGCATAGTATTGCGTAGTTTCCACAATTACCACGGGGAACGACTGGGATACCTCTAAAACAACCCCGTCAATATCAAGCAAGATGGCATCCAGGTCTTTTAAGTTTTTAAGCAGTTCTTGTTTAATGAAAAGTTCAGACATTGCAATCAACAACCGATCTATATTCAGGACGCCTGAGCGTCGCTTTATTTCGTTTCGACTTTACACATTATAGCTGTTTAGAGCCATACTGTTTTAACCCCAACTCTTATTCCCAGGTGAATAATTCAGGTTCTAATCGCTTCCCATCTACGCGCAACAGTCCCAGCGAATAGTGCGGCCCCCACCGTTTATCGGTCGGTGAACCCGGATTAAAGAGCAACACCCGACGCCCCGGCAACTCCTGCCATTCAATCAAAGACCGATGGGAATGGCCAAAAATCACACAATCGGCATTCTCGAAATTGGATAAGGCACGAATCGGCGTGCTTTTTCCAGTGCCCACATCGCCATGCACTAGACCGATCTGGCACCCTTCTATTTGCATCTCACGCGTCGCTGGTAAGGTATGCATGGCTTCCCAGTTATCGTTATTGCCATAGACGGCAAAAACCGGAGCCAGAGTTTCCAAATCCGTTATCACCTGCAACGTGTTCAAATCCCCCGCGTGCAGGATAAAATCCACATCCTTAAATTTCTCCCAGACAATAGGCGGCAACTGGCGCTTCCAACCGGGAATGATATGCGTATCCGAAATGACACCAATTGTCATCATAAAATCTTTAACCACGAATGGACACGAATAACACGAATGGTTTTGAGAATAGAAGGTGGAGGATAGAGGATTGAAATAGCAATAGCTTCGTCTAACGATCTTCTATCCTCTATTCTCGATCCTCGTTCTTATCCGTGTCTATTGGTGTCCATTCGTGGTTCCATTCTCGCCGTTCCATTATGGAAAAACCGGCGCACCATGCAGGCTGGTGGTTTCCTCAAAGCCACACATCAGGTTCATGTTCTGAATGGCCTGGCCTGCTGCCCCTTTGACCAGGTTATCTTCTGCCGAAATCACAATGACTCGATTAGTGCGGGTATCAACTTTCACACCAATGTCACAAAAATTACTACCCACGATATGTTTAATCTGTGGCAACTCACCCGCTGGATGAACGCGCACAAACGGCTCCGCAGTATACCGCTCGGCAATTACTCGCTGCACTGATGCAGTATCTAGTGGCTGGCGCAGCGTCGCATAACTGGTGCTGAGAATACCCCGCGCAATGGGCAACAGATGCGCCGTGAAAGTAATATGGAGAGGCGCTGCTGTTTTCCCACTGGCATCATTGAGTGCCTGCTCGATTTCAGGAGTATGCCGGTGCGAACCGACATTATAAGCTTTATAATCACCGCTCACTTCCGGGTGGTGCATCCCTAAACCAAAGGAACTGCGCCCCGCCCCCGACGTGCCACTGGCGGAATCTACAATGATGCTATCCCGCTCGATAATATCTGCTGCCACTAAAGGTGCCAGAGCTAAAATAGCTGAAGTCGGATAGCAACCCGGATTGGCTACCAGGCGGGCCTTTTTAATCGGCTCACGATTCCACTCTGGCAGGCCATAGACGGCTTCTTGCAGGGTAGAACAGGCACTATGCGGCAGCTTATACCATTCTTGATACACGGCGACATCACGCAAGCGAAAATCGGCACCTAAGTCACACACTTTAATGCCGCGCTCTAAAAGTGGTGGCACAATCTCCATCGCTTTGCCATGCGGCAGGGCAAGGAAGGCGAAGTCACAGGTGGAAGCAATCCGCTCCAGGTCAAACTCTTCACAGGCCACATCACAGATGCCTCGCAAAGACGGGAATAAATCAGAGATTTTCGCACCCGCCCGCTCTCCTGACGCCGTGGCGAGTGCCACTTCCGCTTGAGGGTGGCCCGCTAGCAAGCGCACCAACTCCGCACCGCCATAGCCACTGGCCCCAATCACCGCTACTTGTAATTTTTGACTGCTTGTCATGCAAGACAGTCTATCAAATTCCTGCTGTGTCTCATTTCGTGCAGTAGCTAAGAGATTTAATTTTTAGCAGGAAGAGAGGAAGCAGGGAAAAGCAGGAAGTGCAATAGAGATGGAGCCTACGGGTGCAACAAGCGACATGCACCTACACCAGCCCCGCCCTGTGGTAGATTCCTGGCCTCCGCTTTCTGGTCTTCCTGCTGAAAAATGAGGGCCTTTAAGTCTTGCGAGACAGACCGAGAATTAGCATACAATTATGAGGCATTCGTCATTTTAGAAATAACGAGGAAGATTTACTTCAATGCAAGACTCACCAGTTAAAGTTGGCATTATTGGTTGTGGCAACATCAGCGGAGCTTATTTGCGCGGCAACCAGGCCTTCCAAATTTTTGATATAGTCGCCTGCGCTGACTTAGATGTCGCCAGGGCCAAAGCGAAAGCCGAAGAATTTGGCGTGCCCAAAGCGTGCGATGTGCAAACGCTGCTCAACGACCCGGAAATCGAGATTGTTATCAATTTAACAATTCCCAGGGCACATGGCCCAGTGGCCTTAGAAGCTATCCAGGCAGGCAAAAGTGTATATAACGAGAAACCGCTGGCATTAAGTCGCGGCGAGGGCCAAAGCCTTTTAGAAGCAGCGCGTGCCAAAAATCTTCTGGTCGGTTGTGCTCCCGATACGTTTTTAGGGGGTGCCTTTCAAACTTGCCGCCAGTTGATTGATGCTGGTCAAATTGGCGAGCCGGTCGCCGCCTTTGCCGCCATGATGTCACATGGTCATGAAACGTGGCATCCCGACCCTGATTTCTATTATCAACCAGGCGGTGGCCCAATGTTCGATATGGGGCCGTATTATCTCACTGCTCTTATTAACTTCTTAGGGCCGGTGCGCCGCGTGACGGGTTCCACACGCATTACCTTCCCGGAGCGCACGATTACCAGCCAGCCGAAACATGGCACGGTTATCCAAGTCAATGTGCCGACTCATGTGGTGGGCGTGATGGATTTTGCCAGCGGGCCAATCGCCACCATCATTACCACCTTCGATGTATGGGCGGCACACCTACCCTGCATTGAGATTTATGGCACCGAGGGTTCCCTGAGCGTGCCTGATCCCAACAATTTTGGTGGCACCGTACGCATCAAGCGGGCCGAGGACAGCGAGTGGCGCGAAGTGGAACATACGCACACCTATTACGATCCAGGCCGCAGCATTGGCGTGGCGGATATGGCTTATGCACTGCGCCGGGGCCGACCCCATCGCGCTAATGGCGACTTAGCCTATCATGTACTGGACTTGATGCACGCTTTCCATGACGCTTCAGAGGAAGGTCGTCACATCGAAATGCAAAGCACCTGCACCCGCCCTGCGCCTCTGCCGCCTGGCTCTACGGAGACGGTGTTGCAAGGTGATTCGTGAACTAGTGGTTTAGCCCTTAACCTTAGATGTCTATTCTTTTGGAACAGCAGAAAATCCATCCCGTTATACAACAGGATGGATTCTTCACATTGCTCCTAAAGTTAGATTCAGCCCTATTTTAAAGCACGTTTAAGATTTTTTCTGTTGTGCTTGCAAGAGGGCAAGTTCACCGACCTGCACGCCAACATCTAACTTTGCATTAATGCCATGACGTAGCGGCAGCGCGGCGACGGACAGGGTGAAATATACGACACTGCCCACCACCACCAGAGCGCCTAACATCTGCTGATACCAATGCACGCCATAATGGAAACTGGCACGCCAGCCATTAAGCCGCTGCCGCCAGATGACGCCACAACCACAGAGCAGCGCCCCCACTAAAGCTGGCGTTACGATAGCGGCATTACAAATCAGCGCAATCAAATCCTGGGAGTTCTGAGCATCTGAATTTTCCAGACCCAACTGCCGCCACCCGCCACCAAGAAATAGCGCCAGCGTCAGCAGAGCCGCTGTCACGCAACTACTGACAATTAAAGGACTGGTCACATCCAACCAGGTGACCGCTTCGCGCCGGGGCGAGAGTCCATAGCGCACCACTAGAGATAAGCCCAGCCACAACGCCAGATTTAGCAAGAGTTGCGTTAGTAAGAGTTTGCTGCCCCAAAACAAGTTAAAGATAATTTTAAAGGAGTGGAGCGGCACCCCGAAGAACCCCTCGTTAAAGTTAATCTCTTTAACTATCTGTTGCACCCGGTTTGCGGCTTCTGCTTCGCGCATGGTTTCTGCCGCAATATCGCTACGCCCATGTAGCGTCGCGTACTGGGCAAAACGCGTGGCCAGTAATTTAGTGTTGGCTTGACGGTTATCCTTTCCATTGGCAGTTTCAGCACCATCGGGGGTTTGGGCGGGCGTTAACTGGCGTGCTTTACCGGCCCAGGCTGCTGATTCGAGGGCGATTCCTACCAGGCTGCCAATAACGGTATAATCTTCTTTACCCATCACCGCCCCCAGGCGTGCTATATCATAATAGATTTCCAACGCGCGTTGATGATTGCCTGCCCGCTCTTTTTGAATGGCGGCGGACAAAGCCAGGCGGGCCGTATGCCGATGCTGGGCGTAATGGGGCAGTAACTCCGCGGCTAAGATGAAAAGCTTTTCCTCTTCCAGCAACGGGCGCACCCGCTGATGGGCCGCGATTGCAGCCTGCACGTCGTCCTTAACGTGCGCGTCGAAATGGGGCTTTTGCGCCGCCTGATGCAATACTTCCAGAGCCTCATTGTCACGCTCAAGACCAAATAAGCACTCGGCTATAATCCAATCAAAGAAACTGTTATCAGGTTCAAGCCTTTGGCCTTGTTGGGCTATAGCGAGAGCCTGTTCTAGATCAGCAGCGGTATAGATGCTTTGTTGGGCGCGGCCCTGGGGAGCATTCAAGCGTGCAGGATGGGGCGACTCTTCAAGTTCCTCCGCGACGTGGGTGTCCAGAGAGCTTCTGGTCATGAAACGCAAACGGTCAGCTATCAACCAGGCTTGGCCGGGAAACTTCTGGATCAGGGCATCATAGTTCGCCAGGGCTTGCTGGAGGGTCTGCGCCCGCCTTTTTTGCACCGTCCCATCATCCGCCTGGGTTAAGGGCGCACTCTCACGGAGCGCAGCCTCACGGGACGCAGCCAGACGATAAGCTTCTTCGACAGCCTTCGCCTGCACTTGCGCATCATGGGGATAGCTAACGGCCAAGCGCCCGTAGAAATCTTCTACGTTGCCCTCGCCAAGCACGCCACGGGAGGTAAAGGAAGGCATCAAATCACTGCCCTGTAACTGGACTTGCAACAGGGTGCGCAGGGTCGGCACGAGGAGCACCAGGAACCAAATGACGATTAAAAGAGTAAGGCTAAAGGAACGGTGTCGCATGATAATACCTCTTTCGACAACTCTGCCAGATTCGACTATCCCTCTTGGACTGTCTCTTGATCTGGGGTAAAACCTGGCTATGGCCCACTAACGGGGGAAGGCGCACGCGTTAAGGCGCACGCCTTGTGGTGCCCTGTAAAATATGCATCCAATCCGCGTAGGTATATGGAGCCACTCCATGACTCGAAGCATAAACTTCGTCACTCGCCAGTCTATGGTTTCTCTCTGAAAATGACAGATTAGCAACCGGGGGAGTAGCTGCCGGGGGAGCCAGCACCAGTGGCATGTTAATCGAGAAAGGCCGCAGCAGAGAGGAGCGGGTCTGGAGCATAGGCGACGACAGGGCGTAAGGCAGCATGACCAATCCGGCCACAATAACAGAGAGCACCAAACCCAGGGCGGTCGAACCTAACAACTTGTAGGTCGGTCGAGCGAAGATGGTATCAAGACGATCAAAGAAAGAAGGGACGGGGGCAGGCAGTGGCTGAGCAAGCACTTGACTTAAAACTTGAGCATCAAACTCTGCCGATGCCTGGATGCGTGGATAAGCCTCCAATACACAATGGATGGTAAACAGCGTCTCATAATCTTCCTGGCATTGAGCGCAGCGATTCAAATGCCCCGCCACCGCATCCGCTGTTCCAGGTTCTAAATTTCCCTGGCTATATTCTTCCAGGTAGCCTTGCACCCGGCGACAGTTCATAAAAAGATGTTTCATAAGAGAACCTCTGACAGGGGAATAAGATTGAACGTGACCTTTCGGTACATCACCGTTCATGGCTGCTTCCCCATTTCGGCCTGTTCCGCTTGATACCATGCATCGCGGAATTTGCGCCGTGCTTCGTTGAGGCGGGAGCGCACCGTGCCCACCGGAATGTTGAGTACAGTGGCCACTTCCTCATAACTTAAGTCATGCATTTCACGCAAAATCAAAACCACGCGCAACGGTTCCGAGAGCCGCGCTAGGGTCTGTTCCACCATCAGTTTCGTAATGGCTTTATCAGCCACTTCAGTGCTATAAGGTGCCTGGTTATTATCATTTAATTGGCCATTCTCACTGCACCGCTCTTCCAAGTGCGGCGCTTCTAGAGGCTCCCATAACTTGGCGCGACGGCGACGTTGCAAGCACAGGTTAACCGTGATCCGGTACAGCCACGTAAACATCTGCGATTCCCCCCGAAATGAACCGATAGCCGTAAACGCCTGCGTAAAGGCTTCCTGGGCAACATCTTCAGCAGTCTCGCGCTGTTGCAGCAATTGATAAGCGAGGTTCACGACGCGGTCTCGGTAGCGGTTCAGCAACACGCCAAAAGCTTCGCGGTCTCCCGCCTGGCAACGCGCAATCAGGGCCAACTCAGCTTCGCGCGACAACCGTGAGGCACGAACCTTTTCAGTCAGGTTAGTCGAGGAAGTATCAGGGACAGCCGTATTTGTTACACCCGCAATACTGGCTGGCGGCACCAAATTCGATTTGACGAACACCCCTTCTGCCTCCACCATTCTTCTCCTCTACAGCCTATACTGAGTTCTCTATAGCGCTACATGAAAATTTAGATGCACTCATAGCCGGTAAAAGTTCGACCAACGCCTTGTTTATCCAACCTTAAACGGTGTCCAATCCAATTTAATAAACCTTACGTGCAGCAAACAAGGAACTTGATACTATCATTTTGGCTTATCCCTCCCCTTGCCACCAAGTAATAGGCACATTATAATAAACAATGTCCATTGCCCGGTAGCTCAGTGGTAGAGCGGGCGGCTGTTAACCGCTTGGTCGCTGGTTCGAGTCCGGCCCGGGCAGGCGCTCCACACAAAAGTCTCGAACCAATTCGGCGGCAACTTAGAGTCCCTCTTGGTTGTCGCCGACGGGACAGTTCCTCTCATTCTCGAACTCAGTTACTCTCAAGAAGGCAAGCCTCTCCTGGCCACGGCTGTGGTCAAGCCTCTCTCTACTGACCATACTGTATCTCCACCCGCATTGGGCGATTCTACCCCTGTCACACCTCCATCGGAAGCAGAAATTCAGGCGCTACTGGTGGCAGAAGTTGCCAAATCACAGGAGTCTTCATGATGTGGCGCACGCATCTCCTCTATGGCATTAATGCGCTCTGGGTGCTAACCCTCATCCCGGCTGACCTGCTGGCCTGTGATTTTGGCTCTCTGGCGGCCTGTGCTGCCCTTGGTGCTCTGCTCCCTGACTTGGACGCAGCAGAGTCTAAAGTCAAGCATCTGCAAATCATTTCAATCAAGCCGTTCTTTCCCGTGGCGGAGGTTGTACACCGCAGTGATCGGCATCGCGGATTGCTCCACTCGCTTCTGGGCCTGGGTCTGGTGATGATTTCGCTTGTTACTCTTTCTGACTGGACCGGATGGGCACCGATAGCTGCACTCCTCTTAGGCTATGCCAGCCACCTGGCCGCAGATGCCTCTACTAAGAGCGGCATTCCTCTCCTATATCCTCGAGAGCAACGCTTTTATCTACTACCAAAACGCTGCCGCATCACAACCGGCTCCTTGGCCGAAGATATGTTACTGCCTTTCCTGGCAGCGTTTGCGTTGTTGTTATTACTGAACCAGTTGAACGCTATGCAGCCTTGAGCGTGTCTGCCCAGAAATGTAAGAGAGTCGTTACGGCTTTCAAGCTATGATAATGTCTAAGATATGGGGGTCTAACACAGACTCTGCGCATTGGGTAACGCCCTACATCAAAGGCGATATGGTCACTAACGTCAACCGATAGCATCAATGCTATTCCAATATGGTGCAGAGTGAATAGGCCACGTCAATTTATCTGCTACTTCGTTGTAAAAGTCCTGATAGTTGCAGCAGATGGGGAAAGTTTAAGCCGTAGCACTGCGCTAATTGCAAAAGCATATCCGGCGTGGGACTGCTGATCTTACCATCTTCTAAGGCTATCAACGTGTAATAAAAGACGCCCGATTGTGTAGCCGCTTGCTCGACTGTTAGCCCTCTGCTTTCTCTGGCACAACGCAATAACTGAGCTACTTGTTCCAAGTCTTGCATGGAGGTTTACCTGCTCTGCTTATCGCCGCTCTCTTGACGGCGGCGGCGGCACGGCTTATGCTAAATGCATAGCAAATTGTCGTGAAATTTCACGATTTTTAGTGGTAGGAAAAGACAGGGGCAGAACGCTTTCAGCTTGGCGGCGCGAGCATTCTACCCCCCCTTATGCCTTAAAGCGGCACTCCCTTAGTTTACCAAAGAGCGACGATGGGTGTGCTGCTTCACCAGTTGGTTAGGCCGTAAGATGCGCAACAACGGCTTCAAAAAGGGTGCAGGTGGCACGGTTTTTGTTTTTGTATATCGCGGATTTCCCGGCTTGGGCTGCGGCCGTAAGCGAGCCAGCACTGCGGGGCAAGCCACTCCTCATTTATCGCAGCGGACGAGTTATCGCCGCCAATGCTGCGGCGCGAACCCTTGGCGTGCAGGGCGGCTGGACGCTGCATAAAGCGCAGTCCCTCTTTCCTGAAGTGGTGTCACTGCCGTACCGCTCCGTGACAACAACGCTGGCCTGGGAAGATGTTGTCACGGCGCTTTACCGGTTGACCCCCTGCATTGAAGTGGTGCGTCCCGGCTCTGCTCTCCTGGATCTCACTCCAGAGACTGCCATTGCGCCTCTGGTGCGACGCTGGAACGCCTATGGCACAACCCGAGCCGGAGCCGCTGATGATCGCACGACCGCAGAACTGGCGGCTCTCTGTGCCCGTCCCGGCATCCTGAATTGTGTCATGACGGGCGGCAGCAGCGATTTTTTAGCGACTGTTCCCGTTGAAAACTTAGCTCCCGTTGGAGTAGGATCGCATACCTTAGAGCGGCTGGGCTGGTTTGGTTGGCATATGGTCGCTCAACTCAAACCTTTGAGCCAGCGGCAATTAGCCGCCCAGTTTCCTGAAGGGGAAGTACTCTTTCGCTATGCGCAAGCGTCCAGCACTGGGAAAGTTGCAACCTTTGTCCCGCCCCCCACCATCAGCACGCACTATGCCTTTGAAGAAACGGTTCAGGAGCCTCATGATGTTGAGCCGGTGCTTCGGTTAATAACCGAAACAGCCTGGCAGCAGCTTCAAGGCAGAACTACCCGGATGCTCACCGTGCAAGTGCAGACCTCAACGGGCAAGCTACGGCGTCGCCGCATACTGCGCGAACCTGCCGCAGATCTTCAGGCTTTATGGCACCCGGCCTACCATACTCTGATGAGCCTGCTGGGAGCCGGAGTTTTCATAGATAGGTTGGAAATAGAATTAGCGGGATTAGCCCATCCGCCTGCGGTGCAAGGCAATCTGTTTAGTCCCCCCGGCCTTCGATTCAAGCGGTGTTACGCGCTTTGGACGCCAGGTTCCCCGGGGTGATGCTGCGCATAAAGCCGCTGAATCCCCAGTCGCCACTACCAGAAGAAGCTTATTGCTTAGTCCCCGTTAATGGAGATGAGGCCGCACCTCTGCCAGGCCAGAGAAAACCGACTATAAGGAGCATCAAGCGGCTTCCATCGTTAAAGCCAACGACCAAGCAACAATGCAGAAGGCAACGACCAGGGCGGCTGTTGATTGAAGGTGAGCCGTAGGCCGGACGCAGTGGCGATAAGTCAAGTGGCAATGACTCAATAGCGAACTTTGACGGAAATAGCCACTTGCCAAATCCTCAAGCTTTAAATGTCGGGCCCAGGAAACTTGACTTGTGAAACTTTACTTAGAGCCGGTGCAGGTAACAGCAACTGATGGTAGTCCCACCCGCATTATCTGGCAACGTAGAATTTACCGGGTGATCAGCATCCATGAGACCTGGCTCTATAACGGGCGTTGGTGGACAACGCCTAAGCTGGTGGGCCGCTTTCGCTGCTATTACTGCCTCACGGCTAAAACTATGAATCATCCTGCGGTTGAGATGGAAATCTATCAAGAGTCTGGGCGCTGGATGCTCTCCAGGGTTTTGGACTAACCCCACAAGACCTGTGTCATGGTGCATTTGCATACCCGATCCTGGTTCTCATTTATGAATGGTGCCTCCTCTCCAAAGCGTCTGGTTGAGGCTGCGGCGACGGATGGACAACCGGCCCTCGCTCTCACTGATCGGCACAGTCTGGCGGGCGTCGTGCAATTTATTCAAGCCTGTAAAATAAAGCAGATTAAACCCATCGTCGGGGCAGAACTGGTAGTTGCAGGCTACCCACTCGTTCTCCTATGCGCAGATCGAGAAGGCTATGCGAACCTGTGTGATCTGCTGACCCTCACCCACAGCGAGCGACTTCAAGAGGGCTTGAGCCTTGAGCAATTAGAAGAGCGGTTTTGGGATGGCGGCACCGAAGGACTTTTCTGCCTTACCGGAGATAGCAGTGGCTACCTCGCCTGTGCGGTGCATGAGGGGCAGTATAGGCAGGCCAGAGAGTATCTGATGCGCCTGGCAATGGTGTTTCCCCAGCGCCTCTTTATTGAACTGGTGCATCACCGCGTGCGCGGCAATACGGCCACCATCAAAGCCTTGATCGAGCTTTCCTGCTCCCAGGGTATACCCGTGGTGGCCACCAATGCCGTTTGTTACGCCCGACCCGAAGAGTATGCACTCTTTGATGCCCTAACCTGTGCCCGCTTAGGCCTGACGGTAGGCGACGCTCACCAGGAGCGTCCCATCAATAATCAAGCCTACCTGCGCTCTATCCAGGAAATGCTGGAGTTAGGCTTCCCGGCCACAGCCCTGGCTAATACCCAGGCTATTGCCCGTCTTTGCCAGGTGGACTTGTTAGCCGAGCGGGTGACACCGCCGGTGGCACAGGTGCCTGACGGCATGACACCCTCGGAGTATTTGCAGGGACTGTGCTTCGAGGCGCTGAGCCGCCGCTTTACCGCATCCTATCATCATGCCAGAAGCACCTTGCAGCGAGAACTGTCCGTTATTAGAGACCTTGGCTTAGACGAGTTCTTCTTGGTGGTGCGCGAGGTGGTTCAGTATGCCAGAGCCTGCGGCATTCGCTGCTCCGGGCGCGGTTCAGCCGCCAATTCACTGGTCGCTTACCTGCTAAATATCACGGGGGTTGATCCTCTTGCCCACCACCTCTTATTTGAGCGCTTCCTCCATGCGGGGCGCAAAGGAATGCCCGACATCGACATTGATTTTGCGACGCACCGAAGGGGCGAGGTCATTGAATGGATGGGTCGCCGCTTCGGGGAAAGCCATACGGCCATGACTGCCAACGTCATTACCTTCCGTCTCAGACTGGCGGTGCGGGAGATGATGAAAATATTGGGATACCCCCTCCTGCTGATTAACCAGTGCACCAAGTTGCTGCCCCATGCTGCCGCGCATAAAGTGCGCGAGCACCGGGAGAGCTTAGTCGCCACCCTGGGGGAATCGGTGCTGCTAAAATCCCTGTTGAGTCTGGTGGAGTCACTGCATGGGTGTCCACGCCATTTGTCACTGCACGCCGGGGGCATGATTCTCTCACGCACGCCGCTGCGCTTTATCAGCCCCATTCAAACCTCTAAAAACGGCGTGCGGCAAATCCAGTTCAACAAAGACGATGTGGAAGCTCTGGGCCTCATAAAATTTGATGTGCTTGGGCTGAGGACACTCTCGGTTGTAACGGAAACGCTTGAGCTACTACAATCACAAGGTGTTGCGCCCCCGGATGTAGATGCGCTCCCTTTGGATGATGAGAGAGCGTTTGAACTCATTCGCTCCGGGCAGACCATGGCGGTCTTCCAATTAGAGTCGCCGGGGCAGTGGCATTTACTCTCATGCTCCCAGCCCAAGACCTTTAATGATCTCGTAGCCCAGGTCGCCTTATTTAGACCGGGGCCCTTACAGGGCCATATGGTGGCCCCGTATGTTTTGCGACGGCGGCAATTGCGGCAGGTGGAGTATCCGCACCCCAGTCTTGA
>Ga0213875_10000317_pt1 | contig 45939 bp, 39 predicted proteins | sample BarmaccomBMRX_R8_FD_160105 | JGI IMG/M metagenome (GOLD analysis project Ga0213875, IMG submission 160105) | Root-associated microbial communities from Barbacenia macrantha in rupestrian grasslands, the National Park of Serra do Cipo, Brazil - RX_R8 | ecosystem: Host-associated > Plants > Roots...
CTGATCGACTGCGATATGCCTGTCCTCGCAAACGGCGTGGTTTTGGACCATGCAGACGGTAAAAATCAGCTCCAGAAAGTTCATTGACTGCTCCCCTTGGCGTCTTGGACACCCCCACAAACAAACCGCTCCTTTCCTCGACCTCGACGTTAGGCCAACCGAACTCCACGCTGCCTCTTGATGATGTTCGGCAGCTGAGGAGGCCGGGGCGCGTGATGTCGTGAGCAACGCCCCGGCAAGCGCATTAAGGTCACTTGTGGGGAGCCTAGAGGCCGGATGGCGCTTCGGCCTACCCTGTTTGGGGTAGAGCAATGCGCCAGCAGTGGGTTATTCTGGCTGGGGGCGAGCGTATGCGAAGCGTGGCGACCGTTTGCTTCGTTCGAAAATATTGTTCCTCAGGGACACGCGGCAATCCGCTCGGAGTGCAGTCATCAAAGTCCACGGAGGCGGCAATGCTCCGGATGGAATGCATGATGGACGCCGCGCAAGGCGTGACGACGGCGGCGCTGCTCGGGGAAGGCTGGGAAGAGGCGTTGCACCGGTTCGCCTATGCATCGGGAGCGCATGGCGCGGTTCTGATGCGAAACCGGCCCGACCGGATGCTTTCGGCCATCACGACCGAGGAGGTGGCCGAAACGGTATGGGCTTTTGCGGCCGGACGCGCACCGCCGAGCTCTCGCTATCGCGTGGTCAGGGTTGGCCCCAAGATCGGGTTTCGGATCGATCACGATGATTACAGTCACGACCAGCTCAACCGTGACCCATTCTATCAAGAGTTCCTCAGGCCTGCGGGGTTCTTCTGGCACGCGAATGCCGCATTGACCTTCGATCGCGACGAATGCGTCGAGCTCAGCCTCAAGCGGCGCATCCAGTCCGGCCCCTACCAGAGGGAGGACGCGGTCGCGCTTAATGCAGTCTTGGGTCAGTTGCGTGCGGCCGCGCGGCTCGCGACCCAGACCCTCAGTCACGAGGCGACTGCCGTGGCGACACTCCTGCGAAATCGAGGGGATGCGCTATATCAACTGGACGCCGGGGGGCGCGTGCTCTCGAGTGAAGCCTTTGCAGCGCTCGATAAGCCCGACTGTCCCATCAGCGTAATTGGGCGAAGGCTTCGCTCGCGCGACGCCGGCGCCCAAGCCGCGCTTGATCGCGCCGTTGCGATGGCGGTCGCAAGGCCCGGAGCGACAGTGCTCACTCCTCTGACCAGCGACAATACGCATCGCCATTTCCTGCAGATCGTCCCAGTGCCGGGCCGCGCCCGCGACATCTTCCACTGCGCTGCCGCCATCGCGGTGGTGATCGATGTGCGGGACCCGCATCATCGTCGCCGGCTCGACCCCACGACTATCGGGGCAGCTCTGGCTTTGACGGATCGCGAGGCCAACGTTGCGTGTCTGCTCGCGGAAGGATTGGCCCCTGCGGAGATAGCGAAACGGCTTCGCATGCAGCCTTCGACCGCGCGGGTGCATTTGCGAAGCATCTTCGAAAAGACGGGCACGAAGCGACAAGCCGAGCTTGTCGCCTTTCTGGGACATCTGCGCCCGTGAGCCTCTGCAAGTGCGGACGGCGAGCCGCTCATCCATCGTTATGGTTTTGCCTTCTCGCCCGTCTTGATCTCATCGACACCGAGTGCGTCGGCAAGGCGCGTTTTCGCCGAGCCTGGGCGGAGCGGGCGCTGTTGGCTCGCATGGGGGGCCCAGCCGGAGAGCCAGACGAGATCGAAGGTGGCGCGAAGCCGACCATCGCGATCGGCGAACCGCTCCGCATAGATCTGGGCGGCGCGAAAGAGCGTCGCGCGGCGAAGCGGGGTCCGCGCCCGCTCGACGAGCGGGTTGGTCATTCCCATGGCTCGAAGATCGCGCATGAGGCCGAACGCGTCGCCATATCGCACGGTGAGCTTCTCGACATCGGTGACCGGCAGCGCGAAGCCGACGCGCTGCATGAGCGCGCCGAGCTCACGCGCATCCGCGAAGGGGGCGACTCGCGGACTTACGCCGGCTGAAAGCTCGGCCTCGGCTTCCGCCAAGGATTGGCGGAGCTCGGTCAAGGTCTCTGCGCCAAGCAGGCAGGCGATGAAGAGCCCGTCGGGTCGCAAAGCCCGCTTGATTTGGGCCAACGCGCCTGGAAGGTCATTGACCGCCTGGAGGGAGAGGAGCGAGACCACAAGATCGACGCTCGCGTCGCCGAGCGGCAACACCTCCTCGTCCGCCACGGCCGAGAGAAAGGCGCAGCGCCCTGATGGGGGCGAGGCCGCGAGTCGAAACACGGTCTCGACCTTGGCGCTTCCCATCAAGGCGCGCGCGCCATGCACGGTCACGCCGCCGAGCTCGATTGCAAGCGGAAAGCTCCGCAGTATCGGCACAAGCCTCTGCGCGAGATCGTCGGCTGCGTGGGCGATGAGGAATTCCGCCGGGCTCGATTGCGCCGCGCGCGACAGGCGGCGGCGCATCAAGGCGCGATCGAAGATCAGCGGTGGCGACATGGTCCGTGTCGGCCGCTCATTTCTGGCAGACCCGGCAGAAGAAGGTCGAGCGACCTGCTTGCACGAGTCGCGCGACAACCCCATGGCAGCCCGGCCGAACGCAGGCTTTCCCCTCTCGTCCGTAAGCGCGGAATTCGTGCTGGAAGGCGCCACGCTCGCCATCCGCCTTGGCATAGTCCCGCAAGGTCGATCCGCCCTTGTCGATCGCTTCGGCGAGCACGCAACGGATCGCCTCGGCGAGTGCTTCGCGCCTTTCGCGCGCCAAAGCGCCCTTGCCGGCAAGCGTCGTTGCGGCACGCCGCGGCGAAAGCCCCGCCCGGAACAAAGCTTCGCTCACATAGATATTGCCGAGACCAGCGATCAGACGTTGGTCGAGGAGCGCCGACTTCAACGGACGTCCCTTTCCGGCGAAGAGTCGCGCAAGTGCGTCGGCGCCGAATTCATTGCCGATCGGCTCGACGCCGAGGCCCTTGAACAGCGGGTGGTCCTCCATTCCTTTTATTTTCGTCAAGATCATGAAGCCGAAGCGGCGCGCATCGTTGTAAACGAGACGCTTGCCCGTCGAGAGATGGAATATGACGTGATCATGCGCGGCGAGACGCTCGCTGTCGTCGTAGAAACGGCCTGGCTCGAAGCGTCCCTCAGAACGCCCTTCGCGGCCATCCTCGATCGCGAAGCGTCCCGTCATGCCCAAATGCATGATGAGCGCCTCCCCGCTGTCGAGCTCGGCAACGAGATACTTGGCGCGTCGACTAAGCGACGTCACTTTTGCGCCTTCGAGCCGCTTGGCAAAGCCGCGGGGGAAGGGAAAGCGCAGATCGCGCCGGCGCAGCTCCACCTTGGTGAAGCTCGCGGCTTCGAGCGCCGGCGCAAGACCGCGCCGGATGGTCTCGACCTCCGGAAGCTCGGGCATGCTCCCTGTTACCGCAAAGAAAAGCGGCGGAAAAGATCGGAGAGCATTTGCTTTCCGATGAACGCACATCGGAGGAAAAGGTCGTTTCCGGTTTTGCCTAGGATGGCCTAGGTGAGGCTGCGCAAGGGAACACGCAGCGATGCGTTCTCATCAAAACATCGTCATCTTCACAAATTAACGACAGGTCGCGTCCTTGCCGGATGCAATTCCGTGCGATTGAGAGTAAAGCGGGGAACCCGACCGCTTTCGATCACTCTCGTCGGCGATTTATCGGTCCCTGTTTCGTTCGACGAGATTTCCGAAATCGAGCTTTAAGCTGCTTACCCCAAGAGGCATTTGTGACGTCAAAGCCAAACGAGACCGCCCCGCGCGGCGATGTTCATGACGATATCGTCTATCCTTCGGCGATTCCCTTCATCATCGTCCACCTCGTCTGCTTCGCGGCGATCTGGACCGGTGTGACCTGGGGCGCGATCGCCACCGGCATCGGTCTTTACTGGCTGCGCATTTTTTCGATCGGGGCCGGCTACCACAGATACTTTTCGCACCGATCCTATTCGACGGGCCGCCTCTTTCAATTCCTGCTCGCCTTCATGTCGCAAACGACGACGCAAAAGAGCGTGTTGTGGTGGGCCGCGAAACATCGTCATCACCATCTCCATTCCGATACCGAGATCGACGTCCATTCGCCGCGCCATACCGGTTTCATCTATGCGCATCTGGGCTGGATTTTCGCATCCCGACACGACAAGGCCGATCTCACCAAGGTCGCCGATTTCAGCCGCTTTCCCGAGCTGATGTGGCTTCACAGGTTCGAGCAATTCCCCGCCGTTTTGCTCGGCACGGTCGTCTTCCTGCTCGGCGGCTGGACCTATCTCGTCGTCGGTTTCTTTTGGAGCACGGTCGCTGTCTATCATGCGACCTTCTGCATCAACTCGCTCGCCCATGTGCATGGCCGCAAGCGCTATGTGACGGGCGACGACTCCCGCAACAACTGGCTGCTTGCGCTCTTCACGATGGGCGAAGGCTGGCACAACAACCACCATGCATATCAGGCAAGCGTGAGGCAGGGCTTTCGCTGGTGGGAATACGATCCGACTTACTATCTTTTGCGGGTACTCGCCTTCCTCGGGATCGTGTGGGACCTGAGGCACCCGCCGAAATCGGTGCTGCGCAACGAGCAAAAGCTCGGCGCCAGGGTCATCGAGCGCGCCGCGCGTCAGCTTGCGCTCTCCTTCGATCCAGAGCGGATCGCCAGCGCGTTGCATGGCGCCTTCGCCGGCACGCCGAGCCTCGCGGAGCTGCAGGAGAAGCTCACCCAGGCGCGCGTACAGGCGGCGGACGCCTTGGCCAGCATGTCTCTGCCCTCGATCCCAACTCTTGAGGAGATCCGCAGCCGCGCCTCGGCGATCTTCGCCCACACTCCCTCGCTCGATGACATCGTGGAGCGCGCCAACCGCATGATCCTCGAGACCGTCTATGCGCGCATGAATTGGCCGGCCGCGGTGATCGATTGAAGGCCTTCAATAAGGGCGAGATCACTCGAATAGATCTTCTTCGGAATCGGTTTTCCGGCGAAATTTGTCTTTTCGGCGCACCGCCGCTATAGGAGCGCGCGCGAAAAACTTGCACCCTTGGAGGCATTTTCGCGCCGCTTTCCTCGGATGATCGAAGCTCAATGGCCGCAGGGCCGGTTCCGGCATTCGGGAAAACGGTACATCAAACACCGAAGGACTTGAACCATGACCGCTGCAAAGCAGATCACGGCTCAGGCGCGGGGCAAGAGCGGCAAGGGGGCCGCCAGAGCCGAGCGTCGCATGGGCCGCACCCCCGCCGTGATTTATGGGGCCGGCGCGCCGGCTGCCGCCATTTCGCTCGACTCCAAGGAGATTGGCCTGCGCATCCGCGCCGGTCGTTTCCTCACCACGATCTTCGACGTCGCGGTCGACGGAAAATCGGAGCGCGTCATCCCGCGCGATTTTCAGCTCGACCCGGTGAAGGATTTCCCGATCCATGTGGACTTCATGCGACTTGCGGCTGGGCAGACCATTCGCGTCGAGGTTCCGGTGCACTTCATCAACCAGGACGCGTCCCCAGGCTTGAAGCGCGGTGGCACGCTCAATATCGTGCGCCACACGATCGAGCTTTTCTCCCTGCCCGAGGCGATCCCGGAATATCTCACCGCCGATCTCAAGGGCCTCGAGATCAATGATGGCGTTCATATCTCGGATATGACGCTGCCTGAAGGCGTCCGCCCCGTGATCCGCGATCGCGATTTTACTGTGGCCACGATCGCGCCGCCTACCGTGCTCGTCGAAACCGAGCCCACCGCCGCGGCTGCGGAAGGCGCGCCCGCGGAGGGCGGTGAGGCCGCCACCCCTGATGCCGCGGCCGCTCCCGGGGGCGCTGCGGCCCCAGCGCCAGCACCTGCCAAAAAGAGCTGATCGGCTGATCTTTCCGAACTTCCTCGTCGCGGCCAACCGCCGCGACGACCGACATCCGTCAGCGCGTCGAGTTGGCGCGTGGCGTTGTTCGTGCCCGCCACAAGCAAAGCCATCGGGACTTCTGAACCGAGCTCGATCACAATGGACAGGTCGAATCGCGATCCAACTCCAACTCGCTGGTGGAGCAGGATCTTTTCGGCAAAACGGCGTCCGAATGCAGGACCATGCCCTAAGGAACCGGATTCTGCCATGCAGATCCTCGTCGGCCTCGGCAATCCGGGCTCTCGCCACGCTGCCAATCGCCACAATATCGGCTTCATGGTGCTCGACGCGATCGCCCGTGAGCACCGGGCTGCGCCTTGGCGTCGCCGTTTCCAGAGCGAGGCGGCGGAGGCGGTGATCGACGGCGAGCGTGTGCTTCTCCTCAAGCCGCAGACCTTCATGAACGATAGCGGCCGCGCCGTCGGCGAGGCGTCGCGCTTCTTCAAGACCGGGCTTGATGCGATCACCGTTTTTCATGACGAGCTCGATTTAAAGGAAGGCAAGCTGCGCGTGAAAAGCGGCGGCGGGAATGCCGGACACAACGGGTTGCGATCGATCACCGCTCACCTCGGCAATGATTATCGACGGGTGCGACTCGGCATCGGGCATCCCGGCGACAAAAATCTCGTGCACCCCTATGTGCTTTCGGATTTCTTCAAGGAAGAACGGGCTTGGGTGAGGGACCTCGTCGAGGCCTGCGCCGAATTTGCGGGGCTTCTCGTGAAGGGCGAGGACTCGAGCTTTCAAAACAAGGTTCATCTCGCGATGCAGGCGAGAGGCTGGGGCGACGCGCCGGCACAAACCGGTGAATGAAGCACCTGCACGCCAAGTTGACGAAGGAAGAATTGCATGGGCTTCAAATGCGGTATCGTCGGCCTGCCGAATGTCGGCAAATCGACGCTCTTCAATGCCTTGACCCAGACGGCAGCGGCACAGGCGGCAAATTATCCCTTCTGCACGATCGAGCCGAATGTCGGCGAGGTTGCGGTCCCCGACACTCGTCTCGCGGCGCTAGCGACGATCGCCGGCTCGGCCGAGATCATCCCGACGCGCCTTACTTTCGTCGACATCGCCGGCCTCGTGCGCGGTGCCTCGAAGGGCGAAGGTCTGGGCAACCAGTTTCTGGCCAATATTCGGGAGGTTGACGCAATCGCCCATGTGGTGCGCTGTTTCGAGGACGGCGAAGTCACCCATGTCGAGGGTCGCATCGACCCCATTGCCGACATCGAGACGATCGAGACCGAGCTGATGCTCGCCGACCTCGAATCCTTGGAGAAGCGGGTCTCCTCGCTCGAAAAGCGAGTTCGGAGCGCCGACAAGGAGGCCAAGGAAGCGCTCGAGCTGATCGAGCGCGCACTCTTTCTCTTGCGCGAAGGAAAGCCGGCGCGGCTCGTTCCGCGCAAGTCCGAGGAGGAGAAGGCATTTCGTATGCTCGGCCTCCTTACCTCGAAGCCGGTGCTTTACGTCTGCAACGTCGATGAAAGCGCAGCCGACAAAGGCAACGCCTATTCGGCGCTCGTGCTTCAGCGCGCGCTCGAGGAGGGAGCCAAGGCGGTCGTGGTCTCGGCCAAGATCGAGAGTGAGATCGCCGTTTTGCCTGCCGAGGAGCAAGCCGACTATCTTTCGGCCGTCGGGCTCACCGAGCCCGGGCTCAATCGAGTGATCCGCGCCGGCTACGAGCTTCTCGGACTTGTGACCTTCTTTACCGCGGGACCAAAGGAGACACGCGCCTGGACGGTGACCGAGGGCGCCAAGGCGCCTCAGGCGGCAGGGGTGATCCACACCGATTTCGAGAAGGGCTTCATCCGCGCCGAAACCATCGCCTACGACGACTACGTCGCGCTCAAGGGAGAGACAGGGGCACGCGATGCGGGGAAGCTTCGCCTCGAGGGAAAGGAATATGTGGTCGCCGACGGGGATGTCCTGCATTTCAGATTTGCGAATTGAAATCGCAAACAAGGAGGCAGGTTGAAAGCGGAGGCAGAACGCGAGTTGAAGGCCGAGAGAGATTTGGCTGACGACAGAGAGTTGGAAGAACTGATCCAGAGCTGCTTGGAAGGAGCCTCATCGGTTCAAACGGTCAAAGGCGTGCCTTCGATCTCTTGTATCGCGGCATAACGCGGGCTGTTAAAATCGATTTGACATGGCGACGGCCTAACGCAGCTACCGAAGTTGCTGCCAGCCCACCGAACACGTGAAACTTGAGTGGCCGATTGAGAACTTTTGGAATTTACGAGACTTGAATTATGTGCACTTAGGACATCGCGTTGCCTGGTTCGTGAAGTCCGCTATTCGGGAAGGAAACGAAAATGAGTGAGCTCAAAGGCATTTGCGTGCCAATCTGCACGCCATTTACGACCAAGGGCGAGTCGCTCAACGTGGACGCTCTTGAAGCACACATTGACTCCATGCTCAAAGCCAAGGTCCACATCATAGCTGTCAATGGTGGAACAGGGGAATTTCCTTTCCTGACTGACCCGGAAAAGCGACAAATTGCGGAAATAGCAGCAAAGCGCATCGATGGGCGGGCGAAGCTGATCGTCCAGACTTCGGCGCTACGCACAGAAAACGCGATCGAGCTTGCAAAGCATGCGGAAGGCGTCGGAGCCGACGCGCTGCTGGTTCTGCCGCCTTTTTTTGAGGGACCTGGCGAGAGCGGTGTCCGATGGCACTACGAACAGATAGCCCGAGCCGTGCCCACACCCATAATGGTTTACAATATTCCCCAGTTCACGGGATTTGATATCACGCCGGCCGTATATCAACGTCTTTGTGAGATCGAGACGATTCGCTACATCAAGGACAGCACGTCGAACATGCTGCGAATTGAGCAGTTGGCCGCACAGGGGGCGGCGGTCTTTAACGGCTGCGACTACCTGAATCTGTATAGCCTCATAACCGGAGCTGCAGGTTGCTTCACTGGTGCAGGCAACGCGATCGCCGGCGAACTCGTCGAGATGTATGATTACGTTTTGGCGGGGAAACTGTCCGAAGCTGTTTCGCTGTGGCGACGCCTCCAGCCCCTCAATACTTTGCTTTGGACGCTTCCCTTCAACCCGGTCGCGAAGGCTGCGGCCAACCTATCGGGCAGGCCGGTTGGCGAATGTCGCCGGCCAGTCCTACCGCTCACACCTTCCGAGCTGGCGCAAGTCGAGAAGGCCATGAAAATAGTGCGCGAAGGTTACGCCTCACGCGAGAGCCGTGCCGCCTGACGCCGCGAACTGTTTAAGCGCGAGGTGGTCGCCTGCCGTCCGACAGGAAGGGCTACACTCTTCCGCGTGCGCGGTTGTTTGTTCCGATCGGCGTCTCGGTCGCTGATTGCCCCGACATGGCTGTATGGTCGGACGGATCGTCTTATTTCAATAGTCTGAATTTTTGGCGGTGAGCTGATGACCGAGTTGTCTTCAGCGGCCGCCTGTGACGGAGAGGTCCGCCCCAGTGACGTAGGATGCCTTGTCAGACAAAAGCCAGACTACCGCCTCTGCTACTTCGTCCGGAGTGCCGGCACGCTGCATAGGTGTCGTTGGTGCGATACGGGCGAAGCGCTCGGGCCGCTGGATTTCCGTATCAATTAGCCCGGGGCTTACTGACGCGACGCGGATGCCTTCCGCTGCGACTTCCAGCGCAAGTCCCCTGGTGAGGCCGTTAACAGCCGCCTTGGAGGCGGCATAGTGCACATATTCCCCAGGCATTCCTGACGTGGCGGCACGCGAGGAGATGTTCACGATCACGCCGCCCCGGCGGCCATGGCGCGTGGACATCCGTTTTATCGCTTCGCGCGCGCATAGGAAATACGAGATCGTGTTGACCTCGAAGGTGCGGCGCAGGTCCTCATCGGCCAGATTATCGAGCCGCCCGAAGCCGGTAATAATCCCGGCGTTGTTGACCAGGCCGGTCGGCGCGCCGAGCGCTTCCTCGCAAGCAGCAAAGAGCGCCAGCACGTCTCCTTCGCGCGAAACGTCGGCCTCGACTGCCACTGCCTCGCGTCCACAAGCGCGCACGGACTCGACAACCTCCTTGGCGCGCTCGGCATGGGCGACATAGTTGACGCAAACATCCCAGCCATCGCCCGCGGCTAGGCGCGAAATCGCTGCCCCAATGCCGCGGCTTCCGCCGGTCACGATGAGAACCCGCGACATGGTTAGCTCCGCTTAAGCTGAGCGCCGGCAATGTCGCCGAGAAGGGCGCGTGCCGCATTGAAGCCCGGGGCGCCATTGACGTCGCCGCCGGGATGGGTTCCCGCACCGCAAAGGTAAAGTCCAGGCACCAGATCGCCATGGCCGCTGTGGCCGGGAATCGGCCTGTTCCAGAGCACCTGCTCGGGCACGAGCTCCGTGTGAAAGATCTGTCCGCCCTCGATGCCGTAGACGCGCTCAATGTCTACTGGCACGAAGATTTGTCGGGCCAGCACCGAGGCTCGGAAATTTGGGGCAAGATCAGTCAAAATATCCGTCATACGATCGGCGATCTTTTCGCGCTCATTGTCGATGTCGCCTTCGGCGAGCGCGTAGGGAAAGTGATGACACCATAGAGAAAGAGTGTGTTTGCCCTCGGGCGCCACGGTCGGATCGGTCGCTGATTGAATAACCATTTGGCTGAATGGACTAGTTGCGGGCAGTCCGCGCCGCGCTTCGTCCCAGGCGCGATCGTAGTAGTCGAGCGAGGGCGCGATCATGATGCCCCCACGATGTTGCGGACCGGGCGTCTTTCCAGGCAGGGACTTAAAATCGGGGAGTTCGGCGAGCGCAAAATTGATCTTCACGCCGGAGCCCTTGGCCTTCAACCGCGCGACCCTACCGCGGAGCTCTTCATCGAGCGCCGCCCTTGGCGTCAGCTTCAGGAGAGTTGTTTTGGGATCGGCATTGGAAAGCACAGCGGCTGCTTCGATCTCCTCGCCATTTTCGAGCACAACGCCTGCGGCACGGCCGTGGCGGAAGAGGATCTGAGAGACGGGAGCTTCGAGGCGGATGATCCCGCCGTAGCTGTGCAGGGCGCGCGCGAGCGCCTGTGTGACACAGCCCATCCCGCCCTCGACGATTGCCCAGTGGCCAAAGCGGCCCCCCAGTTCGGCGGCGCCGTGATAAAATTTCGAGAACGCCGTCCCCGCGGCGTAGGGACTCTGATCAGAACCCGACATCGCGCCATAAGCCATCGGGCCTTGGACGTAGTCGGATTCGAAAAATCGTTCCAGATAATCTGCGATGCTAGAAAAGAGCACGCTGTTGAGCATCTGGGCGCCGTCCGGCGCATTGAATGCCGCGGCAAATTGCGCCATGGTCGGCTGGGGCCTCAGCATAAAATCGCCGACGATACGGGCGATCCGCGTCGTGTGATCGTCGAATTGGGCGTAACTGGCAGCGTCCTTGGGCGCAATGCCGGCAAGGCTTGCGACTGTGCGCGCAACGTCCGGGTAGAAGAAGGCATGCTGACCATCCGGAAATGGCACGAAGATTTCCGGATCGCGGAACCGAAAGTGCAGCCCGTGACGCTCAAGTTCGAGGTCATCGATAATGCGCTGCCGCAGCATGCCTAAGAGCTGGGCCGCCATAGATACTTTGAAGCCTGGAATAATCTCGGTTGTGATGCAGGCGCCGCCAATTCGATCGCTGCGCTCGACGACCAGTATTGAAAGTCCGTTGCGCGCAAGGTAACTCGCCGCGACCAAGCCATTGTGACCGGCGCCGACCACAACGGCATCGTAAGTCTTCATGATTGCGTTCTCCCGGATCAATAGATGCGGCGGCGCTCGGGTAGCAGTCCCTGTGGCCTAAACATGGACACCACCATGATCAGAAGCCCGATGACAACGAGCCGCAGCGCCGCCATCGTGTCGGCTTCAATTCCGAAGAGGCCTGTCAGGAAGCGGGTGCCGGTATAAAAGGCCTGGATGACGACTGTCCCAAGCACGATACCCCAGACGTTGCCGCGGCCTCCTACGATAACCATCGCCCAGATGACGAAGGTCTCAATGGGCTTGGCGTCATCTGGGCTCATGTAGCGTTGCATGAGGGCGTAGTAGGCGCCCGTCAGCCCGCCGATCGCGCCACCGATTGCCATCGTTTCCATTTTGAAGAGGAGGACGTTCTTGCCAAGCGACAGCGGCAGCCGATCGCCCTCGCGAATAAGTCGGATCGTCCGACCGAAAGGCGAGGCGATGAGGAGGCGAACGAGGCCAAACGCGGCAACCGCCGAGGCAGCGATGATCCACGGCAGACCGGGCACGGAGATCAGCACGGAAATGCCATTGGCGCCACCTGTGAGCCATTGCTCGTTCAGCGCGACAATTCGCACGATCTCGGCCATCGAGAGCGACAGGATGCCCCAATAGGTGCCGCTCATGTTCCGCACTGAGAGAGACATGAGGATGCCGAATAGCGCCCCAGATACGACCGCGATCAAAATGGCCGTGGCGACGCCGGTTCCGGCGGCAATCGCGATCGCCGTCGCATAGGCGCCGACCACGAGGAAAACGACCTGGCCGAAATTGACAATGCCGCAATTTCCCACCTGCAGATCGAGGCTGATCGCCAAAATGAAGGAGATGCTTGTGATCGCTATCATGTAGACGGCGAAGTTGGTGAGCTGATCCATGGGCGCGATCCTTCAGTCCAGCTCCCGGCGTATCAGCCCACTTGGGCGCAGCAGCAGGACCAGCACGACGGCTCCATAGACGATCGCCGGTTTATAATCGGCCGGTATGCGCAGATGGCCGAGGAGGTCGCTGCCGCTGATCCAATTCACCAGCTGGCCGAAGTCGATCGCCACGCCGAAATTTAGAGCAAAGCCGACGACAAGCGCGCCCAGAAGCGCACCATAAACCGATCCGACTCCTCCTATGAGGACCACGCAGAAGATCGGAATGACGAGGTTGAATCCGAGATCGGGTACGAGCTGAGTATCCCAGGCGACGAGCGCGCCGCCGAGCGCGGCAAAGCCTGTGCCCAGAAACCATACCCAGGCGATGACCCGCTCTGTATCCACACCGCTTGCCTGAGCAAGCTCGCGGTTGGTGGCTGTGGCGCGCATCGCCTTGCCGATCATCGAATATTGCAGGAGCAGGTGAAAACAGAGGAGGGAGATGCTGACAATGGCGAGGATCCACAGCTGCTGACGCGTCACAAAAGCGCCAAGCAGCCGCATGCCTGGCGCAATGCCGAAGTCATAGCGCAGGAAACCTGGGCCGAATGTTGCCTGCACCGTGTAGCGGATCGCGATGGAGAGGCCCAGTGAGGCAATCATCGGGGCCATGTCGTCTGAATTGCGGAAAATTCGAAACACCAAACGGTCGATGACCACGCCAGCAACGCCCATGACGAGGACCGCCGCCAGCACGGCGAGGGCGAAATTCAGCTTCAGCGGGAAATTCAGTAGCCAGGCGATGTAGGCTCCTGCGACCGCGGTCTCCACATGGGCGAAGTTGGCGAAGCGCAGAAGCGACAGCGATAGCGTCAGGCCGATGGCAATGATGCCGAGCTCCGAAGCCGTAATGAGGCTGTTGACGAGAACCTGGACAAAGTTCATTGATACGGCGATTCCCGACGAACGTGCGGAGATCCGGCCGGGGCCTCGGGCCCCGGCCCACCGATCAAGGCTTGTAGGAGGGATAGAGCTGCTGGAACTGCTGTTCACTCGGCGCGAACTGCAGCGGCGTCCCCTGATCATCGGGGTAGCGAAACACCACGATATTTTCGGCTCCGGTGGAAAGCGGCACCATTTTGCCCCCCTTGAAAACAAGCTTTTCGTATTGGTCGGAAGCCTGCTTGCCCCATTTATTGAAACCCTTGTCGCCGTTACCAGAGACACCGAAGTAGTGATAGGCCGCGGGCCACATGCTGTCGCGGATCTTCTTGCGGTCGAGGCTGTTGGCCAAGTTGATCGCGGTCGCCACAATCCAAAGAGCATCGTAGAACGGCGGCCCGCCCCAGGCGTCGGTAAAAATGTGCCCGTATTTCTCCTGGAATTTTTTGCCGAAGGCGGCTGCGCGAATGCCACCCGTGATGTAGTTGAGACCTTTGATGCCCTCCGTCAGGTTCGGCTCGAGGGTGCCGTAGGCACCGGGATTGTAGGAATAGACCTTGCGGAAGTCTCCCATCCCGAGTTCTACCAGCTGTCGCTGAATGATCGGTGCGTCGTTGTCGTAGATGTCAGTAAGAATGGCGTCCGCGTTGAGGCCAACGACGTTTTGTAGCTCAGTGCGGAAATCGGCCGCTCCGGGCTGGTACAGCAGTGCCGGCAGCCATTCGAGGCCCAGCTCCTTGGCGCGTTTTTCGCTGACCTTCTGACGGTCCTGGCCGATCGGGTTGTTCTCGAAAATGCCGGTCAACTTCTTCGCGTCGGGCTTGTCGGATTTGACGAAATCGACGAGCGCCACAGCCTGCTCTGCGATTCCGGCAGTGTCGAAGCAATAAGGACCGACGGTCTTGAGTTCATTGGTCGTAGCGTCGGTCACCCAAACGACGCCCTTGTCGTTCAGCACGCGACCGGCAGGTAGCGCAATCGAGCTCTGGTAGGCGCCGATGCAGGCTGCCACATTGTCGACATCGGCCAGTTTGTTGGCGGCCTCGACGCCCGATTTAGGTCGTCCCTCGTCGTCCTCTGCGACGAGTGTGATTGACCGCCCGAGCACACCACCAGCTTGGTTCACCTCCTCGGTTGCGAGCTGAATCGCCTTGTAGCTGTCGTTGCCTGCGACCGCCGCCGACCCTGTCAGGCCAATGATCACCCCGATCTTGACTGGTTCTTTCGACTGCGCCTGCGCGGCAATTGATAACGGCAGCGCCGTCGCGCCTGCTCCTACCGCGATCGCTCCCTTAAGGATCGAACGGCGACCAATCAAAGCATCCTTGCTCAAATTCTTCATTTCATCCTCCCTGTCTCTCCTGCTGGATCACTTCGCTTGGCCTGGGCGTCTCGCGCACGCCGAGATAGGCGCCGCGAACCCGCTCGTCGACAGCAATGTCAGCGGCCGGACCATGCAGGACGACGCGTCCGGTGACGAGCACATAGGCCCGATGCGAAACTTCCAAGGCGCGATGCACGTCCTGCTCGACGATAACGACCGCCACATTGGCCGCCGCAATAGCTCTCACATGTTGGAACACTTCGTCAGCGCGCACCGGCGACAGTCCAGCCGACGGCTCGTCCAGAAATACTAAGCTCGGCGACACGATCAGCGCGCGTGCCATTGCGAGGAGCTGCCGCTCGCCCCCTGACAGCGTGGCAGCCCGTTGCGAGCGTCGCTCGGCCAGCAGCGGAAATAGGGCAAACATACGCTCGATCGCAGCATGCCGGCCCGCCGAGGAAAGGCGATAGCCTCCGAGTTCGAGATTCTCAACGACGGTCAGTGGTTTGAAAGTGTTGAGGAGTTGCGGAACATAGCCAATGCCACGCGCCACCCGCTCCGTTGGAGGCAGTTGGGTGATATTCGCATCGCGAAAGAGGATCGACCCCTTTTTTGCGCGGACGTAGCCGAGAATCGCCTTGACAAGCGTGGTCTTGCCGCAGCCATTCGGACCTAGGATCGTGACGATCTCGCCCGGGGCGACGTGGAGGTCTACGCCGTGAATAATTTCATCCGCGCCGTAGCCGCAGTACAATGAGACGACCTTAAGAAGCGTGCTCATGCATGCACCGGTCGGCTGCGACCAAGGTAGGAGGTGATGACTTGCTCATCGCTCTGAATTTCGGCAGGAGTACCTTCTGCGATAACCCGGCCCGCCGCGAGCACGTAAACTCGCTCGCACAACTCGGTCACAGCGCGCATGTTGTGCTCGACGATGAGCAACGTAATTCCCTCGTCGCGTCGCATGGTGATAAGCGCGTCAACAATAACATTGATCAGCGACGGATTGACACCGGCCGTCGGTTCGTCGAGCAGGCATAACGCCGGTCTCGCCATCAGGACGCGGCCCAGGTCGATCAGCTTGCGCTGGCCGCCCGAAAGGTTTCCAACATATTCGTTTTCGACATGCGTGAGCCCGAGCAGCGCCAGCACCTCTCTGGCGCGTTCCAGGTTGGCGTTCTCGACCTTCAATAGCTGCGGCAGCCGCAGCAGCGCGGCAAACAGATTTGCCTCGATTTGATCGCCTGCGGCAGCCAATAGATTTTCAAGTGCGGTCATGCGATGTCCGCCCTCCGAATGCTGGAAGGTGCGGACCAGGCCGCGTCTGGCTATTGAATTTGGGGAGGCGCCTCGCAGCGAGGAACCGCGGAAGACGATGCTTCCTGCATCGCCCTGTTGGAAGCCGCTGACGATGTCGAAAAGCGTGCTCTTGCCTGACCCATTCGGACCGATCAAGCCAACGATCTGGCCCTCGCAAACCTGTAGATTTACATCTTGGAGGGCCCGCAAGGCCGCATATGATTTGGAGAGGGAGCGGACTTCCAGCATGGCAGTTCAGTAGCACCGCGATACGGACTTGCGGCTGTGCGACGTAATAGTTTCCGATGTATGTCGGATCATTCCGCGTCACCTCCCGATGTGATCGCAATGATCATTGTATACGGTCGTAAAGGTCTCTACACTTTTTCTGCAGAGCAACTGCGTGCCAAGATATTGTCTTCGATCGTATGTGAATTGACTGACATCAGCAATCGCATGCCGGGCCCCTACGTGCTGCCTACGCCGCCCGCGAGGCGGGTAACTTGATACATGTGCCAAGCCGCCGTTAGTGCAGTGAGGGTTTTCCAGGTGAGGCAAATTTCCTTGCGAAAGGGAGGACAGACATGATCAAAATTTTTCTTGCGGCCGTGTTCGGCGTAACGGCTCTCGGTGCTTCGCCGGCGCTCGCCGATATCAAAATCGGCACCGCCGGACCGCTCTCCAATGCGGAGGCTCTCTTCGGCAATACTTGGCAGAACGGGATGCAGCTCGCCGTTAACGAGGCGAACGCCGCCGGTGGTATCAATGGCCAGAAACTTGTGCTCGTGCGTCAGGACGACCAGGGAGATCCCAAACAAGGGACGTTGCTCGCCCAGAAATTCTGCGACGACGACGGAGTTCTCGCGGTAATCGCCAATTTTAACAGCGGCGTGACCATCCCGTCATCCGATGTTTACAACCGCTGCGGCCTGCCGCAGGTCACCAACTCATCGAACCCAAAGGTCACGCAAGCCGGCTACGACAATCTCTTCCGTCCGATTGCGAATGACTTCATGCAGGGCGGCGCGCCGGCCGCCTATGCCCTCAAAACGCTAGGTGCGAAAAAGGCGGCGATCGTCCAGGACAAACAGGCCTTTGGGGACGGCGTCGCTACGGTCTTCCGTCAGACCTTTGAGAAGGGCGGGGGCCAGGTCACGTCATATTCGGGCGTCGCGGCAACCGACGTCGATTTTTCCGCCGTCATCACTCGGATCAAGACCGAAAATCCTGATGTCGTCTATTACGGCGGCACGATGCCAGGTGTTGGCCTCTTCCTGAAGCAGCTGCGCGAGCTCGGCGTTAAAAGCACCTTCTTCGCCGCGGATCCCGCCTTCCTGCCCGACTTGATCACCACGGCGGGTCCTGCGAATGCAGCGGGCGCCATCATCTCCTTCCAGGCACCGCCGTACGATTCGAGCCCCAAGCTGATGCAATTCAAGACCGACTATAAGAAGGCCTTCAATGATGACCCCGGTCCCTATTCTGCGTATGGCTACAATGAAGCGGCAATCATTATCGCGGCGATGAAGCGGGCGGGGACCAGCGTCACGCGCGAGAGCATCGTTAAGGAGCTTCACAACACCAAGTTCGACGGACTTATGGGCCCAGTAGAGTTCGATGATAAGGGCGAGCTGAAGAGCCCGTCGCTTTTCCTCTATAAGGTGAAGGGCAACGACTTCACCCTCGAATGGCCGAAGAGCTGATTCTCCCAGGAGGACCGACGGCGCCGCAGAATGCTTCCATCGCGGACCCGTCGCTCCCTCCAACGCATCAAGCCAGTCGTGACCAGCTTCCTCATTCAACAATTGGTCAACGCGCTGACAATCGGCGCGATTTATGCGCTGATCGCGCTGGGTTACACGATGGTCTATGGCGTTCTGCGCCTTATTAATTTCGCGCACAGTGAAATGTTCATGGTGGGCGGCCATGTTGCCTTTTTCCTGTTTGCGGCATCGGCCAGCCTATCGGGGAGCGCACTCGGCGTGCTGGTCACGCTTGGTGTATTCGCCGCAACCTTCGTCGTGGTCGGGCTCCTCGGTGTCGGCATCGAGGAAGCGGCCTACCGCCCGCTGCGACGCGCCTCAAGATTAGCGCCGATGCTGAGCGCGCTCGGCGTAGCCATCGTCCTGCAAAATGCCGTGATGCTGTTCGTAAGCCGTCGGCCGCTGCCCTTTCCAGCGTTCCTGCCGCCGATCTCGTTCAGTGTAGTTGGCGCCGTCGTCACACTCGACCAGATTTTTATTGTCGTATTTGCGGTGGCGCTCATGGTGACGCTCGCCTGGTTCGTCAATGGAACAACTCTCGGCGTCAAGATCCGCGCAGTATCGGAAAACCCGCGGACAGCACAACTGCTCGGCATCGACGTGAACACGCCCATTCGTCTCATCTTTTTTATTGGGCCAGGCTTGGGCGCGCTCGCGGGCATTCTCTATGCGAGTTATTACGGCATCGTCGTCTTTAGCATGGGCTTCGTCGTCGGATTGAAGGCGTTCATTGCAGCGATTCTCGGTGGCATCGGATCAATTTCGGGCGCGATGCTCGGCGGCTTTGTCTTGGGTGTGCTTGAGACATTTGGTGCTGGCCTGCTGCCGAAGCTGACGAACGGCGTCATTGGCTCGGAATATCGCGACATCTTCGCCTTTTCGGTCCTCGTGCTGGTGTTGATCTTCCGCCCGGCCGGCTTTCTAGGCGAGGTGGTCACAGAAGAAGGGATGGTCTACAAGCGTGACTTCTGAGGCGACATCCCGCGCCGTCTCGATTGATCCGGGTGGCAAGATCCACTGGCTGGGGCGCGTCCGCGCTGCGGCGGTCATAGTCGCGATGCTCGTGGCCCTGGTCTATTTCGTGCCGAGTCTGCCCACCTATTACGTCCGCATCATCGACATGGTGCTGATTTACCTGCTTCTCGCCACCGGACTAAACATGGTGGTCGGGTATGCGGGACTGCTCGACCTTGGCTTCATCGCCTTTTATGCGATCGGCGCCTATTCGTATGCGCTGCTCGCGAGCGGGCAGTTCGACATTCACTTGCCATTCGGGCCGATCCTTGTGGTTGGCGGCGGTTTGGCAGGCATGGCGGGCGTCCTCCTGGGCATTCCCGTGCTGCGGCTACGCGGCGATTATCTCGCTATTGTGACGCTCGGATTCGGTGAGATTATACGCTTGCTGATGAACAACCTCGTCTCGGTGACGAACGGACCCCAGGGAATATCGCGGATCGATCAGCCTTTTCTCTTCGGATTCCCGCTCAAAACGCCACGGGATTTCTTCTTCATACTTTTGCCGATTGCCATATTCGCCGTAACGCTCGCCTGGCGACTCGAATGCTCCATTCTCGGCTTGGGCTGGGCGGCGATCCGTGAAGATCAGGACGCCGCGCGCGGTATCGGCATTAACACCACCCTGGCGAAGCTCCTTGCCTTCGGGCTTTCCGCGACGCTCGGCGGCTTTGCTGGCGTGATCTTCGCCGCCTTCCAGCGCTTTGTTGATCCAGTGAGTTTCAGCTTCTGGGAATCCCTGACGATTGTCCTGATCATCGTGATTGGCGGCGTAGGCAACCTCGTGGGCGTCGTTGTCGGCGCCGCTGTGCTGATCGTTGTGCCCGAGCTGCTGCGCGAGTATTCCGAATACCGAATGCTGCTTTACGGCTGCGCGCTCGTTGCAATTATCCTGGTGCGGCCGGGCGGCATCGTGGGGCGCCACCATAACCCTGCGTGGATCATGCAGAAGCTCGGCTGGCGATGACACTGCGTTTCGTTGGCCTGAGGAAGCGCTTTGGCTCCCTCATCGCGATCGATGGGGTTGATCTGGTATTCGAGCCGGGAAAGATCACCTCAATCATTGGCCCAAACGGTGCTGGCAAGTCGACACTCATCAATATGTGCGCGGGTTCCTACAAGGTGACCAGCGGGCGCATCCTATTCGAGGATGTCGAATTGCAGCGCCTGAAAAAGCACCAGATCGCTGGCCACGGCGTCGCCCGCACCTATCAGAACATCCGCCTTTTCGACGGGATGACGGTGCAGCAGAACCTCGAGGTTTGCCTATTCTCCTCCTATTTGGGGCGCACATTTGCGGAGGTCTTCGTCCCCGGAGTGTCGCAGCGGTTCAAGAATGAACGCGCCGCACTCTGCCGCGAGGCGTTGGCACGCTTCGGGCTCACCCGTTTCGCGGAAACGCTCGCCGCCGATCTTTCCTACGGCAACCAGAAACTCCTGGAGATCGCCCGCGCCACGCTGCTCAACCCCAAGGTGCTCATGCTTGACGAACCCGCGGCCGGCCTCAACCACGGCGAGACCGATCACCTAAAGGAAACGCTGCGCAGCCTGGTTCGCCCTGACCGCGTCATGATCATCGTCGAGCACGACATGAGCTTCGTTATGACGCTTTCGGACCACATCTTCGTCCTCCACCAGGGCAGGCTGCTCTTCGAGGGCACGCCGGCCGAGGTGCAAGCTAACTTTGCCGTTCAGGAGGCTTACCTTGGCAGCCCAGGAGACGTCGACGGCATCCGCGTCGCTGCTCGAAATCGAGCGAATCGAGTCCGGCTACGGTCGAACGCGAATATTGAAAGGCGTCGACCTGCGCCTGTTTGAAGGCGAGGTGGTTGCCATCGTCGGACCCAACGGCGCCGGCAAGACGACGCTCCTCAACACCATCAGCGGGCTAACAACGGTCCACGGCGGTGAGATCCGCTTTGCTGGCGAACGCATCACCGGCTGGCCTGCATACCGCATCAGTCGCCGCGGCATTAGCCATTGCCCGGAGGGTCGGCGCATCTTTCAGCGCCTGACGGTGGAGGAGAATCTCGTCGCAGGCTATATCCCGGGCCGCGGAAAAAGCTTCGCCGAATTGCGAGAGGAAGCATTCGCCCTGTTCCCGATACTCCCGGAACGGCGGACGAGCTTGGCCAGTAGCCTGTCGGGCGGTCAGCAGCAGATGCTCGCGGTCGCTCGCAGCTTAATGGCCCAGCCGCAGCTCTTGCTCCTCGACGAACCGTCGCTGGGGCTCGCACCGCGGATCGTGAATCAGATCCTGGAGATCGTGCTGAAGCTGGCTGAATCGGGCATCAGCATAGTGCTGGTCGAGCAAAACGTGAACTTCGCCTTGGAGATCTGCGACTATGCGTATGTGTTCGAAAACGGCTTTGCAACGATGTCGGGGCCGGGCACGAAGCTGCAAGCCGATCCACAGTTGCGCGAGGCATATCTGCCCAAGGTCTGAGCGCCGCCAATCCCATATGAGCCGACGAAGCGCTGAACACCGAGCTTTGCACCGTCGTTGCATCGCCATCCACCGATCGGGCCGAGCGTTCAAGATCACATAGAAGCATGGATAGTGAAGACCGGTTCTAATGGCGGAAATCGTAGTGATCGGGGCTGGCATCGTCGGGCTTTCCGCGGCTTATCATCTTGTCCTCGACGGGCATCGCATCACTGTGGTCGATCGCGACCCGACAGGAGACAAGGCGTCCTTGGGTAACGCTGGCGGCATCGGAATCAGCGAGATCGTGCCAGCATCGGCGCCGGGCGTTCTCTGGCGCGTGCCCGGCTGGCTATTCGACCCGCTCGGGCCGCTGTCGCTCAAGCTCTCGCATTTGCCGGTCCTTCTCCCGTGGCTTTGGCGGTTCGTGCGCTCTGGTACAACCGCCGAGACGGAGCGCGTCACGATGGCGCTCGCGACGCTCGCCCGGCCCTGTTACGACGACCTTGTGCCGATGTTGGAAACGATCGGCCTCTCCGGCGATCTCCATCGTGTGGGCGCCCTTTCCGTCTACGAGACAACGAAGGGATTTCTGCGCGACCGCGCGGAATGGGAGCTTAAGCGCCGCTTCGGGGTGGTCTGCGAGGAAATGAGCGGAGAAGAAGCGCGCGAATGCGAGCCTGCGCTTGGTCCGATTGTCCAGCACGCGATCTCAATTCCGGAATGGGCGCACGTCTCCGATCCGAGGGCGATTTTGGATCGACTACGTCAGTGGCTCTCGCAGCGCGGCGTGGGCGTGGAGCGCGGGGAGGTAGTTGCCATTGAGGGGACCGCAGTGCGAACCCGGGAGGGCGGCAGCTGGCCATTTGATGCGCTTGTTGTCGCGGCGGGTGCCTGGTCGGGCCAAATCGCGAAGCTTATTGGCGACCGCGCGCTTGTCGAAAGTGAGCGCGGTTATAACACGACACTGCCCGACCCACAGGTCGAACTCCGCGGCGAGGTGATTTTTACGGAGCGAAACTTCGTCGCGACGCCGCTCGCGATGGGCCTCAGAATTGGCGGCGCGGCAGAGTTCGCCGGGCTCGAGACGCCGCCAAACTTTGCCCGCGCCAAATCACTTGTCGCGCTGGCGAAGCGCTACTTTCCCAGGCTTAACCCACATGGGGGCACGGAATGGATGGGGCATCGTCCCACCACACCGGACACGCTGCCGGTCATCGGGCGATCATCGAAACGGCGGAACATCTTCTACGCGTTTGGGCATGGGCATACCGGTCTCACGTTCGGCCCGACTACCGGCCGCCTTATTGCCGAGCTAGTCACCGGGCGCGGTTCTTCGCTCGACCTCGCTCCTTTCGCTATCTCGCGCTTCGGCTGATTTTTTTTGGAAACTACATGCAACGGCCGGCGGCTTTTAGCTCGCTAGAACCATACACGTGCTGCCAAAATAAACACGCTGACCCAAAGGAGAGGTGCGATGCGATTCAGCAGAATGATTAATGTCGTCGGGGTCCATGCCGCCGGCGAGCTGAACGAGGTGATCACGGGAGGCGTGCGCGACGTGCCCGGGCGCACAGTCTTTGAGAAGATGCGTCATCTTGAGACCAAGGACGACTGGTTGAGACAGTTCCTCCTGCAGGAGCCGCGAGGCCGAATTACCCAATGCGTGAATCTGGTCGTGCCCGCCACGGATCCGAGTGCCGATATCGGCTTCGTCATCATCGAGTCCGACTACTATGTGCCGATGTCGGGGACGAACACGATCTGCACTGTGACGGCTCTCTTGGAGACCGGCATGCTTCCCATGCGGGAGCCGGTCACTAATCTTGTCCTCGAGGCGCCAGCGGGTCTCGTCTCGGTCTCGGCAGAATGCCGGAACGGAAAGTGTGTAAGCGTCACATTCGAGAACTTGCCCGCCTTCGTCTTTGGACTTGACAAGGGGGTAGAGGTGCAGGGGCTCGGCACAATCATGGTCGACGTGGCCTATGGCGGGATGATCTACGCGCTCGTCGATGCGCCTTCACTGGGATTCGAGCTCGTTAGTTCCGAGGGCGCCGACCTCGTGGCTGTCGGGGAGCGAATCAAAGCAGCGGCAGCTGAGCAGGTGCCGGCATCGCACCCGGAGAACCCGGAGATACACACGATCAACCAGGTGCTCTTTGCCGGGCCGTTGGGCGATGTGAATGGGGAACGACGCGCCCGCAATGCGGTGGTCGTCTCACCCGGCCGGCTGGATCGCTCGCCATGCGGTACCGGGACGTGCGCGCGCCTCGCCGTCATGCATGCGCGTGGTCAGATCGCCGCTGGTCAACGGTTCGTGCATGAATCCATCCTCGGCACCGAATTTGTCGGGACGGTGCTGGGAACTGCATCTGCGGGAGCTGAACCCGCGATCCGCCCGGCTATCACGGGCAGCGGATGGATCACGGCTTTTCATCAGTATGTCCTTGACCCCACCGATCCTTTCCCGAACGGCTTTCGGTTGGGGGACACTTGGCCGGGCGAGGCAGCGAAAGCCACGAACAAAAAGAAAGCGGCCTGACCGCAGATCGAGTGCGAAAAGGGGAGCCCCGATTCGATCAGCGCAGCTGAAACCAGATCGTCTTGTCTTCCATGTAATGGCCAGGAGCCAACAGCGACTTATCTTCGCCACCGTAAATCCGACTCATCGAGCCGCCGAACGGTAGGCGAGATCGCCTTCTGAATGGCGGGTGACAGACACCGTGTCGGCGCCGCGCACTTGGGCGGATCTTTGTGCGTCAAGTTAGTCATCGTACGGCGCGGCGGTATCTCATGTCGATTGCGATCTCACAGACTCGTCGAGATCCCTCAGCGCGATCAGCGAGAGGGCGAAAGTCTTGTCTCGGGAGAGATCAGAGAACTCGACGAGTGGGAAAGAGCGGAGCGCTACCGCGCAGGCGACGCACATGCGCGACGAGGCAAGCACGTTGCATCTGCTGATCTGAAACCGCCATATTCTGCTGCTCCGGAATGCAGCCTCTGAGCGGATGGCCTGTTGTGCTCCCAGCTTGCAGCGCTAAGCTCATATAGTTTTCTTGACGCCTATCGGCGTTCTACATGCTGGTGCTTGTTCACCAAACTTAACTTTTGCTGGTCGAGGGGAACGGACACGCGGAAACTCCAACAGTCGCCGCTTCGAGGCCTTAAGAAACTGGAGAAAAGAATGAAGATCGCCAAGATCGACGCGTTCCGCCTCTATCCGAAGGTAATCAAGGAGGCATGGGTCGATGATGAGTATGTTTGGCCGAGCCAGCCGCCGAGCTTCTTGATAAAGATTACCGCCGAGAACGGCGACTATGGCGTAGGCGAGGCGACGAGCCAGGTCTGGTACCTTGGCGAGACTGCGGCTCATATCGAGGCGTGCGTCCGCCTCTATGAGAACGCATTGCGGGGCCGAGACCCTCGCAACTTTGCTCGCGTCCATCAATTGATGGACGCGCAGGTAAGTGGCGGCATGCCTGGTAGTCGGGGGGCCCGCTCCGGTGTGGACATGGCGATTTACGATCTGGTCGGCAAAACACTCGGCGTGCCCGTCTATGGCCTGCTCGGCGGGGCGTACCGCACCGAGTTCGAAATGCTGACTAATCTTTATCATAAAACTCCCGACGCAATGGCTACGGCGTGCAGTGAGTGCGTCAAAGAGGGTTTCAAGGGCCTCAAAGTGAAAGTCGGGGATACAGTGCTTGCGAAAGGCTGGAACCGTGAAAATCTCATGTCCGAGCTGGCGATTTTACGGGCCGCGCTAGATGTCGTTCCGCCGAACGTGTACGTCGACGCGGACGCGAACCAAGGCTGGCGAAGCGCGCAATGGACAGTGTCCTTGCTGAAGCGCTTCGCCGATCACGAAAACCTTTCCATCGAGCAGCCGCTTCCGTACGCCGACATCGCTGGCGCCGCATTCGTTAGGGCGCATGCCGGCGTGCCGGTCATCCTAGATGAATCGGTCTGGTCGCCAGAGGCGCTGATGAACATCATCCGCTCGGAGGCTTGCGACCGCATCGTGTTGAAGCTCAATCGGCTAGGAGGCTTCTATCCGGCTGCCCAGGCGATTGCCATCTGCGAGGCGGCAGGGGTTGGCGTGAGCGTAGACACGAACCCTTATACGATCGTCGGTGACACTGCCGTCTGCCACATCGCGGCTGTTGCGCGCACGCCGTATCCGGTAGATTGCGAGGGGCACATCAGCTTCCTCGAAATTGGGGATCCGGACCTCTTCCGCGAGGGCATTTCGATCAAGGACGCCCACGCCAAACTGCCGGATGCCCCCGGTCTGGGGGTCGATGTCGACTGGAAAGCGTTGGCAGCGCACCAAAGCCGGAGCGCCCTTTCTTCCTCCGCGAGATAAGCTCTCCCTCGCGCTCCCCTTGGGAATATTAGCGCCGAGCTAGGTAGACTGGCGACCGCAGCGACAAATGAGTCGCAGCGCACGAGAGCTGCTCCTGGACGCGGGACTCTCGGGGTTCTACAACTCACAGCATTGGCGCGCGCCGTAATCCTTTGGCGCATAAGGCGAAGCGTTTCAAACACGCAGACCAAGCCGCACTGGGAGAACGAATTGAAGATCAGCGGCATTCAGATTTTCCCCTTGCGATATCAGATGCCATATCCACTCACCTACGCTCGTGGCGAATACAATGTGCGCGAGGCGTTGCTGCTCAAGATACAAACTGACGATCCTCAGCTATTCGGCTGGGGCGAGTCTGCGATGTGGGGAGGACCGCACGCGGTCACGGCAGCGGTGATCGAGCGCGAGATCTTCCCTCTGATTGTCGGGGAGGATCCAAGGCGGCCTGAATACCTCTGGGAAAAGGTATTCCAGCAAACCTACTATCATGGCCGGCGCGGCATTCTGATGGCGGCTCTTTCCGGCATCGACATCGCTCTCTGGGACATTTTCGGAAAATCGGCGGGCGAGCCGCTCTGGCGCATTCTCGGTGGATTCGGCCGGCCCGTTCAGACCTACGCGTCATCCGGCTATTACCGACACGACTATGGACTGGACGACTTTGCTACCGACGTCGCGGCGGCTCGCACAGCCGGGTTTCGCGGCTACAAAATGAAAATTGGGAACATTCGAGAGGCCGCACATCAGAACGTCATCCTAGACGTTCCGCTGAGAGGCTCGATCGAGAACGATTTGAAGCGAGTGGAAGTCGCGCGGGAAGCTATGGGGAATGACTACTTGATGGTCGACGCTACGACCTCACTTTCCGCGCGAGTTGCTATGCGCTACGCGCAAGCGCTCGAGCCGCTTGAGATTCATTGGTTCGAGGAACCGGTGATGGCCGAGGACGTCGCTGGCTGCGCAGAGCTTGCCAGGCGAACGAGGATTCCCATCGCGGGATTCGAGACAGAGACTGGACGCGACGCCTTTGCACGCCTCATTGATGCAGGTGCGATCCAAATCGCACAACCGGACATTGTACAGGTTGGCGGCATCACGGAGGCACGCAAGATCGCCGCATACGCCCAGATTAGGCATCTGCCCATCACCAGCAAAAATTACAGTACCGTCGTAAGCTCCGCCGCCTGCCTGCAGCTGCTTTTTGGAGTGCCGAACGGTGACTACTTTGAGTGCGATCAGGACCCACTGCCCTGGCGGGAGAACTTGCTCAGAAAGCCCGCTTTTCACGTCGAGGATGGAATGGCGGAGCCGACCGATGGGCCTGGCCTCGGAATTGATGTGGACGAACAAGCACTGCGGCCGTGGCTCGTAGCCCTCTGAGCCGGAGGCGCACTTTTAGTTGGCGATCGTAAAACGATCCAGGGCGGCTTCATCGATCTTGATGCCGAAGCCCGGCTCTTGGCTCGGGGTTAATATTCCCCGGTGCGGCGCGGGCGCATTAGGAACGAGCGCGTTGCGAATCTCGTTCGGTGTCATTGGCACCTCAAAGAGCGATGTCAGTTCGATCGCAAGAGCAAAGTGGAGGGATGCCGCAAGATTGATCCCGTAGTTGTAACTGTGGTTGACGCACGGAATCCGGCGGCTTGCCGCAAACGCAGCCACCTTCATCGCCTGCGTAAGCCCAACTCGCGACACGTCGACCTGCAGGACGTTGACGCATTTCTCTTCAACAAGTCGTGTTAACTCGAGCGTGCTTGAGGCGAGCTCGCCGGCTGCGATCGGGGTGATGCCGCTTGCCGCAAGGGCAGCGTAACCTTGGAAATCGTACGGGGCGAGGGGCTCCTCCAACCAGAATAACCGATAACGTTCGAAATGCTTCAGCCTGGTGCGCGTTGTTTCTACGTCCCAGGCGAGCCCGCCATCGATAAGAAGATCCCGCTCCGGTCCGATCGCATCCCGCAGCGTCCGGACGATAGCGTCGTCCCGTTGTGAATTGGGGCCGAGAGGATGCCAGCCGAATTTAACGGCGGAAAACCCCGCATCGCACAAGGATCGCGCGAGGCGATGCGTTTCAGCGAGCGTCGTCCCAAGTGGATGCGTGGCATAGCACCGGACTTCGCGTCGCCGCGCGCCGCCGAGCAATTCATAGACCGGCAGCTGAAGTGCTTTGCCCTTGATATCCCACAGCGCAAGATCAATGGCGGCCATTGCCGCGAGGCTTGCGCCGTCGCGGCTGTAGTTCAACGTCGCGCGCGCCATTCGCGTCCACAAGTCATCAATTTCGAGCGGGTTCTGGTCGAGCAACACCCATTTCAGGCCTGACATCATCTCGTGCAGGAACGGCGCTTCGATGATTGCCTTTACGACGTTGGGCATGCTGTCGGATTCGCCGTAGCCGACGATGCCAGTGTCCGTTGTTACCCGAACGACGACGCCGTATGGCGCACCGTAAGCGCCCTGCTTCCCGTGACCGCGCAGCATAAAGGTATCGATTTCCGCAATCCGCATGCACCCGTCCTCCGGGTCGAAAACAGGGCGCTTCGATGACAGCTCAGCAACGTTCCCATTATGGCGCGTTTAAGCCATACAGTGTCGCTTTCAGGCTCAAGCCACAACCCATCCCGCCCTAGCGTGAATATGCACAAAACTTAACAGCGGGAAGCCTGTTTTGGACATGCTGCGAGCATGCCAATGTCCTCCGAGGCGAGCTTGATAATCGAAGGGAGAAGCCATGAGTGCGTCCATGATAGCCAGTGAACGAGAGGAATGGATGGCGCGGGAAGCGCGCCTTGGCCGGATGAGCCGCCGAGAGTTCATTCAGCTAAGTCTCGCCGCCGGCCTAACTGTGACCCTTGCCGAGGCAAGCTTTACCCAGGCACTGGCGGCAACACCTCAAAAAGGCGGCAGCTTGCGAGTCGGGATCAGCTGGGGCGCGACCTCCAACACACTCGATCCGGGCGCCATTCTCGATAGCTACATGGGAACCGTGAACCTGACCATCAGAAGCCTTCTCACGCAGGTCGACGAGCATGGCAACATTACCAACGACCTGGCGGAATCCTATGAGCCGTCCAACGGCGCCAAGACCTGGGCCCTCAAGCTGCGAAAAGGGGTGACGTTCCATAACGGCAGGGACGTCACGGCAGACGATGTCGTTGCCTCGGTTCGACACCATTTGGGTGCCGACTCGAAATCCGCCCTTAAGGCGACCGCCAAGCAAATCACCGAAGTGAAGGCCGACGGTGATCACGTCATTTTCAATCTCGTTGGCGGCAACGCCGACTTTCCGTACGTAATGGCTGAGCATCGTCTGGCGATCATGCCGGCCAAGGACAACGGCGAGGCTGACTGGCAATCGGGCATTGGCACCGGACCGTACGCGCTCGAGGAGTTTAAGCCAGGCTCGATTACCCGAACCAAGCGTAATCCAAACTACTACCGAGACACTTGGTTCGACGACGTGAGCTTGCTTTCAATCATCGACCCAACCGCGCGCACCAATGCGCTGCTGTCGGGTCAGCTCGACGTTATGGATCGGTGCGACGCCAAGACCCTCAAGTTCATTGAACAGAAGCCTGGGATCGCAGTCGATAAAGTGACCGGCTACGAGCACAACACCTTCGCCATGCTGGTTACGACGCCGCCATTCGATAATGCTGATGTGCGCAATGCCTTGAAGTTCGCCATCGATCGGGAAGCAATCATTCAGCGCGTGTTCGGCGGCATCGGGGTGCCAGGCAATGACAATACCGTGGCACCCTCGGTCAAGTTCGCGATCGATCCGCAGCCAGTCCATAAGTACGACCCCGACATGGCGAAGAGCTTGCTTAAAAAGGCCGGCATGCCGAACCTGAAAATCGAGCTCTCGGCGGCCGACGTTGCGTTCACCGGTGCGGTCGACGCCGCCACTATATTCCGCGAAAGTGCGGCCAAAGCCGGCATTGATCTTACCGTGGTGCGCGAACCGAATGACGGCTATTGGGACAATGTTTGGCAGCACAAGGGGTTCTGCGCCAGCGAATGGCTAGGGCGCCCGACGGCTGATGGGACTCTCACCTTCGCCTATGCCGCTGACTCCAATCAGAACGATACGTTCTGGAAGAATCCACGTTTCAATGAACTGCTGGTCGCCGCCCGTTCGGAGCTCGACGAGAAGAAGCGCGCGACGATGTACGCTGAATGTCAGCAGCTCATGCACGACGACAATGGCGTGATCGTCATCATGTTCACGACATTCGTCACCGCGCATTCCGGTAAGGTGTCCCATGGTCCGCTGCTGTCGAGCCTGGATCTCGACGGTTTTCGGATCGCACAGCGCTGGTGGCATGTATGATGCGCTGCAGAGCTTGAGGCGACCATATGGCAACCGACAAACCCAAGAACGCACCCAAACAGGTCAATCCGCTAAAGGGACCGACCGTCGTGCGCCATCAGGACGCCTCAAGGTTTCTTTGGGGGGACGGCAAATCCGGCGAAGTGGCCGATATCGTCTACGGTCGCAACGAGAAAATCGCCACGCTGATCTACAAGCTGAAACCGGGCGGTTACTTCAAATCATCCGATAGTTGGAAGTCATTCTTCGACCAGGACCGGTTTTACTACGTTCTAAAAGGTGAACTCGCGGTCAAAGATCCATCAACAGGCGACACCGCGATCGCACGTGCGGGCGAGGCAGTGCTCTTTCGCGGTGCGCGGTGGCATTTCGGCTACAATTTCAGAACAGAGGAATGTGCGGTGCTCGATTGGTACGGCCCGCAGGAACGCCCGCCGCATGTAAGCGAGCTCGAGTTCGGCGCGACCAAGCCCAGGTTCGGCACTGAGCAGGACGGCCGCTCGGATCTGCTTCAACGGTGGCCTCAAGCTCTTGCAAGTGCCCGAGCGGAAGCGGCGAACAGCGGCGGCCCGATCACATTAACACGACGCGACGCGCTGCCCTTTATTCACGGCGATGAGCATCCGGTGCTCGAGTTGCTGTTTGCGAGCACCGAGAAGCTGACCGCAGGGGTAGCGGAACTCATGCCGGGGGCTCGCTCTGACGATCGGTCTCATCCTGGTGACAAGATTATGTTCGTCACAACCGGAAAGCTGCATGTTTACCTACCTGACAGTTATGATTGGTTCGAACTTGACACGTGGGACATGCTCTACCTTCCGCCCAAGACGCGGCACCAGTATTGGAATTACACTGATCAGCCCTTGTCCTTTGCCTTCCTGGTCGTGCCGCACTACGCCTAAGCGTTGTAGCCTCGCGCTTGGAGCGGCTCGAGGGGCTTTCTCTGCGGCAATCGGCTAGGCAACCGCTACGGTGGCTCGCGCGCGGGCACGGCCGGCCAACACGCCATCCAGCCAATCGAGGCGCATCTCCGGCACTGAGGATAGCAGCAACTCCGTATAGGGCTGGTACGGTGGTGCGAATACGTTTTCGACTGGACCCTGCGCAACTATTCTGCCCTTAAACATCACCGCCACCTTGTCCGCCATCCGCCTCACGATGCCGAGATCGTGCGTAATGAAGAGGTAAGCGCAGCCGTGCTCGCGTTGCAATTGTCCCAAGAGGTTAAGAATGCCGTCGGCCACCAACGGATCGAGCGCCGATGTGACCTCGTCGCAAATGACAAGATCGGGCTCAGCCGCGAGCGCACGAGCGATACAGATGCGCTGTTTCTGTCCGCCGCTTAGCTCACCGGGCAATCGATGGGCGAATTCGGGCGGTAGGTCTATGGAATGAAGCAGCTCGATAATCCGACGCTCGCGCTTGGCTCCGTCAGTGCCGAGATAGAAGCTAAGCGGACGGCCGATGATTTCGCCTACTGTGTGGCGCGGATTGAGCGCGATGTCCGGCATCTGATAAATCATCTGGATCCGGCGCAGGACATCGGGGCCGCGTTCCGCCAGAGCTGGCGGCAACACCGCATTCCGGAATCGGATCTCCCCCTTCTCGCGTGGCAACAAGCCGGTTATGACCCGCGCCAAGGTGCTTTTCCCGCTCCCGGATTCGCCGACGACAGCCACCGTCTCACCCGGTCCAACCGAAAGGTTTATGTCATCAATGACGCGCGTCAGCTTGGCGTAGCTCGCCCCGAGATCGGTCAGCTTTAGGATCGGCTCGCGATCCACAGGCGATGGGTGATGCTTGCGACTTCTAGTTTGATACAGTGAGACGAGGGCCCGCGTGTAGTCCATCTTCGGCTGGTGAAGGATCTGCTCGGCGCGGCCTTCTTCGATCACTTTGCCATCGCGGAGGACCATAATCCGATGCGCGACTTGGGCGACGACGGCGAGATCGTGGGTAATGTAGAGACCTGCCGTGTGGTGCTTGCGAATCGTGTTGCGGATCGCGGCAAGGACTTCGATTTGCGTTGTGACGTCGAGCGCAGTCGTTGGCTCGTCCAGGACGAGGATTTCGGGTTGGCATGACATGGCCATCGCCACCATGGCCCGCTGCAGTTGGCCGCCCGAAACCTGGTGGGGATAACGTTCCCCGAACGTTGCCGGCGCGGGAAGATCGAGTTCTCGGAACAGCTGCACCGCTTGAGCGCGCGCCTCATCACGGCCCATCATCCCGTGGCGGATCGGTGCTTCGCAGACTTGGCTATAGAGCCGCTTAGCCGGATCGAAGGCGGCGGCGGCACTTTGCGCGATATAGGCGATTCGCCGACCACGAAGCTGGCGGCGTTGCTCCGAGGAAAGCGTCCGCAGATCGGTGCCACCGAACAGGACCCGTCCGCCTGCGATCGTGCAGCCCGGCCTGACATATCCGAGAGCGGCCAGCGCAATCGTAGACTTGCCGGTTCCCGACTCGCCAATAAGCCCCAGCACTTCACCGCGATCGAGCACAAGATTGACGCTGTCGACGATGCGCCGCGCCGGACCCCCGTGCTCGGCCTGCGCATCAATGCATAAGCGCTCCATCCGTAAAATCTCGGCGCTCATGCAGCCAACCCATGCGGTCGGCTGTGGATCGACAAATACCAGTCGACGAGCAGATTGACCCCGATCGTGAGTTGCGCGATCGCCGCCGCGGGAATGAGGGGAGCTAATCCGCCGAAGTTGATAGCTGGCGCGTTGTCACGGACCATGCCGCCCCAATCAGCAATCGGCGGCTGGATGCCAAGCCCCACGAAGCTCAATGCCGCAATGAATAGAAAGGCGAAGCAGAACCGTAGGCCGAATTCGGTGATCAGGGGCGGTAAGCTGTTCGGCAGCACCTCTCGGCTCATGATCCACCATAGCTTCTCGCCGCGCAGCCGTGCGACCTCAACGTAATCCATGACAACGATGTTGAGCCCGATCGCGCGGCAGAGCCGGAAAACGCGCGTTGAATCCAACACGGCAATCGTGCCCACCAGGGCAGGCACCGAGGTGCCCAGCACAGAGAGGATAACCAGCGCAAAGATCAAGGTGGGAATGGCCATTACCGCGTCGACGAGTTGGCTCAAGGCAATATCAACCCAGCGACCGATGACCGCTGCGGTGAAACCGGTCATGATGCCGATCGCGAATGAGCAGACTGTGATCAGCAGCGCGATGCTGACGGTCGTGCGCGCCCCATAGAGAAGCCGGGACAGCATGTCGCGGCCGAGGCTGTCGAGTCCGAGCCAGAACTGGGCGCTCGGGGGCGCCCAGACGTCGCCGACGAGATCGGCTTGTCCGTAGGGCGCGATGACGGGAGCGAGGATGACCGCCGCCAAGTTGATCCCGACGATAGTGAAGCCCAGCAGCGCACCGATCGACAAACGGGTTCTGAAGACTTTGATCGCGCCCGGTCTCATCGCGGGTGCCTTAGGCGCGGATTAGACAACACGCCGACGAGATCTGCGATCATATTGAGCCCGACATAGGTGAGCGCAAAGATCAGGCCGCAGGTCTGGACCACCGGCACGTCGCGCTTCGCGACCGAGTCGACCATGAGTTGGCCCATACCGGGATAGACGAACACGACCTCAACCACCACGACACCGACAACAAGATACGCCAGATTAAGCGCCACCACGTTAACGATCGGGGCGAGCGCGTTCGGCACGGCATGCTCGAGCACGATGCGCCACTTCGGAACCCCTTTGAGAACCGCCATCTCGATGAAAGGATGGCCAAGGATGTTGAGGACTGCGGCCCGGGTCTGCCGCATCATGTGGGCGAGCACGACCAGGACGAGCGTTGCCGCCGGCAACGCAATCGCATCCAACCGAGCCCAGAAGCCCATTTGTGAGTCGATCATCGCGAGACTAGGGAACCAGTCGAGCTTGACCGCGAAGACGATGATCAGCACGTATCCGATGAAAAATTCGGGGAAGGAAATTGTCGCCAGCGTAGCGGCGCTGACGAGCCGGTCGAAGAAACTCTCGTGGCGGATTGCCGCCAGCAAGCCAAGCAAGATGGAAAGCGGCACCGAGATGCAGGCCGCGATGCCTGCAAGGAAGAGCGTATTGCCGAGCCGCTCGCGGATCTCCGGCGCGATGTCCCGCTGGTTCGCCAGCGACTTTCCGATGTCGCCTCGGACGAAGTGGCCAAGCCAGTCAGCATAGCGAATATAGGCCGGGCGATTGAGGCCAAGCGAATTGCGGATGGCTGCAACCGTTTCGGGTGTCCGCGACTGGCCGAGTATCGCTGTCGCCACGTCACCTGGAAGAATCTCGGTGCTGGCGAAGATCAGCAGCGAGACAAGCCAAAGCGTGGTCAATCCCCGCGCGAGCCGATAGCCAACGAGCTTTAGCAGCACGGTTCGACCTTGGCCTCACTCAAACCCGGCTCCTGTCATCCGATCCTCGCTGACCTCCCCTTGTGCGTCTTCGGCAGACTGGCAAGTTTATTCTTTGCATCGCTGATACACGCATAGGCCGCCGGTCGCAAAACGCTACGTTCCTCAGCGCACGAGCGCATAGAAGCACCAGCTGAGCTTCCCTGCCTGCGCAAATTCGTATTGTATCGAGAGGCGTTCTCTGGCGGCCTCCATCGCAGCAGTTCCGAGCCGCCCGGTGAACTCGTCCCGCACACCTTCAAAATTGGCGAGCACATTGCGAAAGGTCGGCGCCGCATGAGCTCCCCAATCGTGCCGCTCGGCCACGCAAACGGGCAGGCCAGCAATAAGCCGGTCCCAATGGCCCATGGACCACATGTGAGGGGCCTTCAACTTGCTCGTGAAGTCCTCGCGTTCGCTACCGGCGACACCATCGCCTAGCAGAAGGTCAGACATGATGAGGCGGCCGCTCGGACGCACGACGCGGATAGCCTCCTCGAGCACCCGACGCTTGTCGACGGCGTAGAGCAACGCCTCCTGACACCACCAGACATCGAAGCTCGCGTCGGCGAAGGGCAGCTCGTGATAGTCAGCGAAGGAGAAGTCCACCAGGTGCCCAAGACCGGCCCGCTCCGTGAGCTCACGCGCCTCGGTGAGTTGGGACTCGGCTATGTTCGTGGCGCGCACGCGAACGCCGTAATTCTCCGCGAGATAACGCGCCGTGCTGCCCACCCCGCAAGCGGCTTCGACGACCACCTGACCCGCTTGGCAACGACTAGCTGCGGCCATGTGGTGATTGGCGCGCAGTTGGGCTTGAGGCAACGCTTCGTCTGGATTTGAAAAAAGTCCCAGATGCAGGTTGCCGCCCCAGATGCGGCTAAGCAGCTCGGATAGGGCGGTGTCGTACGTTGCGCGATAATGCGCGGCCGCCTCATTTACGTCGCGGCTCGTCATTGTCCGACCCATGTGCTGCGATTGGAAGACATCATGGCTTCAGCGTCGCTGCGCCACCGCGAGACCCTGAGCAAAGCCGAGTCCCAGCGCAGTAAGATCGTCGCAAACGGTCACAAGCGCGGCCGCATGTCGAACAGCAAAATTGAAGATTTTTCGGCTCGGCGCTGGGAGCGCCCAGACTTTGCCGGCCTTCGCCGCAGCCGTGGCGACCGCTGCCAGATCGCCCAAGTCGTCATCCGTCGCCGCGAAGGCTCCTCGCCCACGCGCCATTGAAAGATCGCTCGGGCCGACGAACAAGCCGTCGACCGTATTGAGGGCTGCAATGGCGTCGACTTCCGCCAATGCGCCAACCGTCTCGATCATCGGGAAGCAAAGGCAGCGCGCGTTCTCGTCGTCGAAGAACCCGGGCGTGACGGCGCCGTAATTCATGGTCCTGCTGTAGCCGACGCCGCGGGTACCAAGCGGTGGATACTTGGTATAGGCGGTCGCCTCACGCGCGTGCGCTGCGTTCAAAATCTGCGGAAGAATGACACCGTCGACCCCGGAATCGAGCGCATGCTGAATGGAAACACGTCCGGCCGCAGCGACGCGAGAATAGACGGTGAGCCCAAGCTTCTTGCAGGCAAAGGCAAGTCGATCGGCGTCCTGCTGGGGAATGATCCCGTGCTCGAGATCGAAGATCACCGCGTCGTAGCCGGCCTGCGCCGCGATCTCGCAAGCGGGCAAGCTGGCATATTCGAGCCAGAAGGCGAGTGCCGGAACGGAGCGCTTGGCGGTCGCGGGCCGCGTGGCTGCGGAATGCGCGGGTTTGCGACTTACCATTGGGAGCCCATCGCGATGGTGATGTCCTGTCCCTCGATGCCGAGCGCTTCGGGTCGACACAGAAAAGCTGCGAAAGCGGCGACTTCGTCGGGCTTCAGATATCGCTTCTGCGGCAGGCTGGCCGCGATGCCGGCCCGGTATGCGTCGACCGTGGTGTCAAGCCCGGCGATCTCGATTTCCATTTGGGAAGCCGCGTAGTTGCTTTCGGTGTCGACGAACCCTGGATTGATCGCGTTGCAGGTCACGCCAAACGGCGCGCCTTCGAGAGCGACGCAGCGGGTGAGCCCCAGCAGGCCCGATTTCGATGCGCAATAGGCGCCGTGCATCGGGTACCCGATATTCGCCGCGGTCGACGCGAAATTGACGATCCGTCCCCAGCGGCGGCTCATCATGCCTGGCAAGCAGAGCTTGATGGTGCGGTAGGGCCCCGTGAGGTTCACATCGAGCATGCGGTACCAAAGTTCGTCCGAATGATCGGCGATGAACTGACGCACGGAGGATCCCGCGGCGTTGATCAGCACATCAACCTCGCCAAGGGTGTCCCGTATGACCGCGTGGAAGGCACGCACGGACTCATCTGAACAGACGTCAAGGGGCAGCGCCATAGCCCGCACTCCCACGGACTCAATGGCGCACTTCGTCGCCTCAAGCGCATCATCGGCGGGTGTGTGGCAGTTCTGGCCCGGCAGAACCGCAGCGCCGCGCGACGAAGCGACCAGCGAGCCGATCGCGACGTGCGCCCCGGCTCGCGCCAGCGCGAGCGCCGTCGCGCGCCCCATGCCGGAGGCACCTCCCGTTACCCACGCCACTTTTCCCGCTAAGTACTTGTCGCTCATTTCGTCTATCCGGCATGTCTGTGGCAGTTTGCGGCGCACTCTAGATTGACAAATTTGGCCTGGTCTGGTCGCTATGCGCCACGAATTTGTCTGAGAACGCCACAGGAGGAGAGTGGGGATATTGATGACAGAGGCGCCTCCCCGCGTCCCTTTTCGGGTGGGATTCTTTATCGTCCCCGACTTTCCGATGCTTGCTTTCACGGCAGCGATCGAGGCGCTGCGCGTCGCCAATTGGGTGAGCGGCCGGACACTTTATGAATGGGTTCTCATATCTGAAGATGGCGGGCCCGTGATTCCGAGCAGCAGCATTGCCATGCATCCGCATGCGGCCATGTCCGATGCCGGGGGACTGCCGATCGTGTTCTTCTGCGCGGGTGTTGGAGGAAGCAAATACGTCAATCGCCGCGTCTTCGCTTGGTTGAGACGCCTGGCGCGAAACAAGGTGACCTTGGGCAGCATTGGCACCGGCACCTATGCGCTGGCCCGCGCTGGACTGCTCAAGGGCTATCGTTGCACGCTGCACTGGGAGGAAATCGAGCGCTTCTCCCGCGAATTCCCGGATCTGCTGCTAACGACCAATCTTTTCGAGGTCGATCGCGATCGCATGACTTGTCCTGGTGGCACAGCCTCGCTCGACATGATGTTTTTTCTAATCCAAAAGCAGCATGGCCGCGATCTCGCCTGGGACACCGCCGAGGAGCTTCTCCAGCATGGTGTACGCAGCGCACGCGATCCACAGCGCATGTCTCTCCAATTTCGGACTCGTGTCACCGACCCCCGACTGCTGGTCGTAATCGAGGCCATGGAAAACAATGTGGAGGACCCGTTGTCCTTACAGCGGCTGTGCGAGATATCTGGGCTCTCGCTTCGGCACCTTCAGCGCCGCTTTCGGCAAGTCCTCGGGCGCTCCCCGAAAAGCTTTTATCGTCAGTTGCGGTTACAAAGCGCTCGCAAGATGCTGATGCACGGAACCCGTTCCATCCTCGATGTTGCAGTCGCCAATGGCTTTGTTTCTGGGTCGCATTTCGCACGCCGTTACTCGGCCGAATATGGCAGGCGGCCGCGTGAGGATCGCGCCCCTCAACCCTAGTGCCAAAACCGCGTGCCGTTTGGGGGCGGTTTCGTCGGCCTACTGTGAGATCCTCAGCAATCAAATCCCGCGAAGCGCCCGTCAGCGGCGATTTTTTATTGCGACCAACACCCCTGATTGCCTATAAGTCAATCATCATGCACGAGCGCAAGCCCATTACCCGCAACTGGCCATCACCCGACGAAATGGCAGCAGTGGACCACGGCATCCGTAAGCTGGTCGCCTCACTCGAGCCGGCCCAAGCCGAACACATCCGGCTTCCGGGAAAACATGTGCGCATTCGAATTCAGCGCGTCATGGAGGTCATCTTTCGCGCCGGCTCTCAGCGTCAAGATCATCCGGCCCGGCCCTCGCGCCAGCTGTCGAATCCGTGAGTTAAACCACGTCGCGGGCGATTCTTTCTGGACAGCCAACCGCCTACCGTGCCGCACCGGAAGCTTCTTTCTGAATGGCGCAGGCCTCGTCGGCTACTTCCTTATTTTCCGGCAAATTTGAGCCGGCGGTGCCGCGGTTACGAGGGGCGATCGTTAGGTCAGCGGATACATGCTGGCCTAGCGTCTGAGCCGCCACGCTACGGAGCTTTAAAGCCGTCGCGATCAGAAATATTGCAGCCCGGCAGCAGCAATGGCAAAAACGATACTTGTTTTTTTAAATGAACTGAACCTTTCGGGAAAACTGTGGATACCCCCGCCGCCCTGCGAACCGCGTTGTTTGATCGCGACTTTCACATGGCGACTTTGTCGCTTTTTGCTGCCAGGGCCTTGATGGGGGCAGACGCAAAATCTGCTTTCATGCTGGCCGACCGACTCTGTCGTTCTCGGCCTCACCCGGAAGTCGCCGACTTGATATTGCGAGCGGAGGCAAGGTTCCGCTTAGGCAAAAAGGAGGACGCGATCTCGGAGCTTTTGCGTTGTGTGCAAATGGCCCCCGATGATGAACAGGCCAATCGTCGCCTCTTGCAATGGGGAAGCGACACTCAACGTCGAGCAGCTGCTGAAGCCATGGTGTCTACAAGCTTGGATCCTTCGTGCCTTGCGCTCAGCATCGACGCCCTTCGTATCGGTGAACGTAAGCTACCGGCATTCGGCAGAGTTGTGGTCGGGGAACGAAACGTTTCAGGATGGGCGGTCTGGCGCGGTGTGGAGACAATCGGCCTCGTGATCGACTACGAAGGCTCAAGGCGAGAGTCCGTGATCAGCTCGAGCCAAGATCATCCTCTTGCAAGATGTCTCGGAAGGGCCGCTAATTTCGATTTTGCAGTTCAAAAAGTGGAGAATTTGCGCATTTGCCTCACCTGGCAAGAACAATCCTTCCTAGTGATGCGACATTCCTTTCGCGCCTCGACCCCGGTTAGACCGTCGTCGCCCGCCGGAGATTCAGTGGCTTCAATCGACGACAGACCTGTTGCAGTGATCGTTCCCGTTTATGGGCATTTTCAGGCCACCAGAAACTCCCTAGAATGGCTACAGGACGGTCAGAAATATGAGCAATACGACGTGATCATCGTTGCCGATGATCCTCCTGAAAAGGAGTTGGTCGAGTATCTCAAGTCCTTGCACGAATCACCTCGGCTGCGCGTCCTCTGGAACGACGAAAATCTGGGGTTCACAAGGTCGGTCAACAAGGCGTTGACGCTTTGCCATCATGAGGATGTTGTACTACTCAACGCGGATACCCTATTACCGGCTGGCGCGATCGGTCGGCTATCAGCGGCCGCTTACCAGTCTGAGCGAATAGGCACCGTAACTCCCCTTTCCAACAACGGCCAATTCACGAGTTTTCCAAAAGCGTTTGTGGAAAATGCCATTCCGGAGGCGAGCGTGGTCCGAGATCTCGACCGGCGCGCCGCAGCGGCAAACAAAGGCCTCGTGGTCGATATTCCAAGCGGGATCGGTTTTTGTCTTTATATCACCCGCGCCTGTCTCGACGCAGTCGGATTTCTGGATCCGCAATTCGGACATGGATATTTGGAGGAAGTCGATTTTTGCTTGCGCGGCCGCCATCTGGGCTTTCGTAACATCTGTGCTGCAAACGTTTATGTCGGCCACGTTGGTGCTTTATCATTCGGCTCCAGGAAGCGTCGATTAGTCCTGAAGAATACTCGAAAGATCAATTCACGCTTTCCCGACTATCAGACTGAGTCCGCGATCTTCGTTAAGGCAGATCCCCTCAGAATCGCGCGCGCGGCGCTCGAACTCGCGTCAGCGACGCCGCACATCGTTTCTCACCTGCTCGTAGCTAGCCGCGGACCTGGATGGGCAGACGTTCAACGCAGGTCGCAGCAATGGTTTTTGAAGGGCGCTGCCAGTTTGATATTGGAATTGCCGTCAGCACTTTCACCCGGCCTGCTTGCGCTTACGAATCCCAACGGAGAGATGCCGCAATCGTTGAGCTTCGATCCTGCCGATAGTTCCGCAATGGACAAGCTGCGCTCGTATCTAACCAAACTTGAAATTGCGCGCATCGAAATTTTTAATCCGTCGGCTCTGACGCAAACCGTGTTCGACCTTCTGAAAAGCCTCGGCGCGAAGATTGATGTTTATGTGGCGAATGCGGAACTTGTTTGCCCGCGTGCCTCGAGCCTTGCAACCGAGTGCTGCGGGTCGTTTCACGACGTAGGTAGATCTTGTGCGGCTAGGATCGGGAAGAACGGCAAATTGTATGACGAACTCATCTCGCGAGTGGAGAGCGCAATACCCGCTGATCACATGGGTTACCACTTTGTCCGCCGATTTCTTCCGCATATCGCGAACCGTCTTCGGACGCCCGAGCCCGAGCCGCTAGCGCGGCCGGCACGGCGCGCCGGGCGGGGAGGCACCGTCGGCATATTTCCTGTGAGTGCCAACGCATTGACGTTCCGAGCCATCAAGAGCCTTGCACTGGAATTAGCACGGCGAAATCCTGAATCATTGCTGGTCGTATTTGGTGAAACTCTTGATGATCTGGAGTTGATGTCTATTGGCAACGTGTTTGTGAGTGGTGCTGTAGTGCCCGACGATTATGAATCTCTGGTCCAATACTACGACTGTGACCGGATCTTCCTTGTGGAGCGAGGTGCGCTATTCGGACATCCTGCCGCAAGATTCGCTCGAAGAAGTGGGCTTCCAACGGCTTTCTTCGATTGGTCTTTTGGTGCACTGTCAACTCGGGGGAGCAACCTGAGACTCGATCCATTCCTCGCCGAGGAGAGGGTCAACAGCGAGATTTGCTCCTGGTGCGGCCCCGTGCTGCAGGCCGGCACGCGGTAGGTCAATATCATGAGTAAAAAAGGTCGCAATCTTCGGGGCGGATTCCGCCGCTGCGGGGAGCTACTTTTTTCAGGCTACGTGTATACGACGGAGGACCCCTCCCGCAAATTTGTCGTCGAAATGCTTGTTGACGGTCATGTAGTCAAGATCGTCCGTGCGGCGGATTACGATCACGAGCTCGCTCGAGCCGGCGAAGGCGACGGCTGCAATGGCTTTTCCGTCTTCCTGCCTCGATCCGCGATCGCGGACGGAATGATCGTTGAAGCGAGGATCGCTAATCTCGGTGATCGGGTCGGCGTGCCTCTAGAGCTCACCCGACCAAGCGTTCCGCATGACGTGGACGGCCCCGGCCGCGTGTACTGGCGTTCGGGACTGCGGCTGACCGGCTTTCTCTCGCAGGCAGCCCAACATCCTTCGCGCACAGTGGTTGCGCTCATTGACGACGAGATCGTGGCGAGGGCGGCTCCGACGGGCTGGACGCATGTAGAAGGGCGGCCCTTGCGCAGCTTCGCATTGGACCTGCCCGCGCGCTTCGCTGACGGAAAAGTAAAGCACGTCATCGTAAGAATGGCTGAAGGCGAGGACCTTGCGGGCAGCCCAGTTGCGCTCGTCGCCTTCGATGACGGACTCGGGCGAATGAAGATCATCCCCCGTCCCTCGGGCGAGCGGGCAGGACCGCCAATTATAGCCAATTAACTTGGCTCAAGATCTGTTTGATTTGGAAATTATGACGTACCTCAAATTGGGAGGCACCTCCCAGGAATGCGCGTCGTATTTGTTCATCAGAACTTCCCGGCTCAATTTCGTCATATTGCGCCTGCGCTACGTCGCGCAGGCCACGAAGTTGTTGCGATTACGAGTGAAGCCAACAACCAACCTCAGCCCCTTCCAACCCACCGCTACAAAATCGATGCCCGATCGATCGGGAACCCGCATCCCCTGGCCCGTTCGGTGTCGCGCAAGATCATCCAAGGTAGGGCAGCCGCCAGCACCATGCTGGAATTGAAAGTGCGCGGATTTATCCCCGATCTCGTTTTCGGTCACGTGGGATGGGGAGAGATGTCCGCTGTCAAGGACGTTTGGCCCCATACCAAACTAATCGTTCATGCGGAATTCTACTACCGCTCAGAAGGCGCCAATATCAATTTCGATCCCGAGTTCCCGAGTGACTTGAGCTTCGACGCTCGTTACGCCGTTCGACTGAACAATGCTCCGATATTGCTCGCGTTGGCTGATGCAGACTGGAGCGTTGCTCCAACGCAATGGCAGAAGAGCCGCTTTCCGGTGTCGCTGCATGACAAGATTATCGTCCTGCATGAGGGGATCGACACCGACCTTCTTTCACCTCGTCCTTATTCCGTCTTCGCCTTGCCCGACGGCGCCACTCTCGACAGCAACGATGAGGTGATCACCTTTGCAGCGCGCAACCTCGAACCTTATCGCGGCTACCACATTTTCATGCGCGCCTTACCGGCGATCCTGGCCAGCCGCGCCAGGGCTCATGCAGTAATCGTAGGAGGAAGCAAGGTCTCCTATGGTCAGCCGGCTCCTCTGGGCAGTACTTGGAAAGACATTTTCTTGAGAGAAGTCAGAGATCGGCTGCCGTTAGATCGGGTTCACCTTGTCGGCGCAATCCCCTATCCGAACTTCGTTGATCTCATGCGGGTTTCGGCAGCACATGTGTATCTCACTTACCCATTCGTACTCTCCTGGTCCGTCCTGGAGGCCATGAGCACAGAGGGCCTGATCGTTGCTTCTCGGACGAAGCCAGTAGAAGAGGTTATTACTCATCGTCAAAACGGATTACTGGTCGACTTCTTCGATATCGACCATTTGTCAAACACCGTCATCGACGCGCTCGCGCATCCCTCTCGCTTTTCCCACCTGCGCAGGGCTGCTCGCCGCACAATCATCGATAAGTTCGACCTCAAGCGACATTGCCTGCCGCAGTGGATCGAGTTTGCAGAGCGAGTTGGCGCGAGCACCTAAGCTGGTTGCAGCGGAGCCACTAAAGGCCGGTGACCTGCTTGTGGACCGAGTCATGGTGCGAAAACCAAGCGTGAGGGTGGCTGCGGCCTTAGCCTCGCCTTTTGTGCGGCAGGGTTGCGCCCTGCGTCAGCATCTGCCAAATCCTTTCCGGGCTTCACGGCGTGCCACCTCGACATCGACCCTGTCCGTTCTTCCAAGCTTCTTTCGAAAATGCCTTTTGCCCATGCGATACTGACAGAGGAAAGTGTTCGATCCTCCTGCCCTCAACCGAACGCCGATTCCCGGCAAGGTGTCATCCCACACGACGGCATCAGCCTTCCCTGCCGGCAGCCTGGAGCTTCGCAACGGTCGTCTCATGCTAATTGAGATTTCCCCCCGCCTCAGATTTGCGAATTGACGCCTGACGGGAAGACAAAGCTCCGTTACGGTCGCGGCATGCCCAAACTGTTCTTCGAGGACTTTCACATCGGGGCGAACGGCGAGTGCGGGCCCCGCACCGTGACGCGCGACGAGATCATCGCTTTCGCCCGCGAGTTCGATCCCCAGCCTTTTCACCTCGACGAAGAGGCCGCCAAGAACACCTTCGTCGGCGAGCTGATTGCCTCCGGATGGCATACATGCGCGCTCATGATGCGGATCATGTTCGACGGGATGATCCACAACTCCTCCTCGATGGGCGCGCCTGGTATGGACGAGGTCAAATGGCTGAAGCCCGTGCGGCCCGACGACGTTCTGACCGCGCGCTGGAACGTGCTCGACACGCGTTCCTCCCGCTCGCGCCCGGAGATGGGACTCGTGCAGCTGCGCATCGAACTTCTCAATCAGCGCGCCGAAACGGCTTGCGAGCAACGCTTCTGGATGATGGCCGGACGGCGCAACACGGGTCCTGCGAAGGAACCCGCGTCAGGCAAAGAGCGCGAGCGCACGGCGACGCCCTCCTTCGAGAGCACTGGAAGAGCGGCTCCCTGCACGTCGCCGGCCGCCGGAACGAAGGCGCAACTCGCCACGCCGAAGCTCACGCCCAAGCTCGCGTATTTCGACGACCTCGTCGCGGGAGAGACGAATGAGATCGGCTCGTACCACTTCACAGCCGAGAACATTATCCGCTTCGCGAAGGCGTTCGATCCTCAGCCCTTCCACGTCGATCCCGAGGCCGCGGCGAAGAGCCATTTCGGCGGGCTTTGCGCCTCGGGCTGGCATACGGGCGCCGCCTGCATGCGAAAGCTGATCGATCGACGCACGGCGCTTCGCGAGGCGATGATCGCGCAAGGCCTCGCGCCGCCTGCGATGGGTTCTTCGCCCGGCTTCACCGATCTCGTCTGGCACAGACCCGTCTACGCCGGCGACACGATCGATTTCTCGAGCGCGCTCCTCTCGAAACGACCGAGCGCCTCGCGCCCGCGCTGGGGCTTGGTCTTCTCGCGCAACACGGGGACCAATCAAAAAGGTGAGCTCGTCTATTCCTTTGTGGGGTCGGTGTTCATCGAGCGGCGCCCTTCATGACGCAGCCCGTTGAGGACACCGTGACGGACGAGGCTCTGGTGCTTGACGTTCTGACCCCCAGGCGAAATGGTCCGGGCATGAAGCGCGCGGGCGGCATCCTTCCCGGACATGAGATCGCGGTGCTTGCCGCGAACGGCGCGATCACGGCGGAGCGTCCCCTTGTCGACGGACAGATCCAGCCGGCGAGCCTCGATTTGCGGCTTGGCGCGCGCGCCTGGCGGGTGCGCGCGAGCTTTCTGCCGGGGCCGCATCGCAAAGTTGCCGAGTGCCTGCCGACGCTCAACGCCCACGCGATCGATCTCGACAATGAGCAAGGCGCGGTGCTCGAAAGAAACTGCGTCTACATCGCCGAGATCGAAGAAAGCCTCGCGCTTTCCTCCTCGCTTGCCGCCGCAGCGAACCCGAAGAGCTCGACCGGACGCCTCGACGTTTTCACGCGCGTGATCACCGATCGCGCCGACCGTTTCGACCTCATCAAGCCCGGTTATGCAGGCAAGCTTTATGCCGAAGTTTCGCCACGTACTTTTCCGGTGCTCGCACGACGCGGGTCGCGGCTTGCCCAGCTCCGCCTTCGCACGGGCGAGGCAAGACTCGACGACGATGAGCTGGCCGAGCTGCACGCGCGCGAAACCTTGGTGGCGGGACTCAATCCCTCCTTCGCGACGGGGATTGCGGTCAGCGTCGACCTTGCAGGGACGAACGCCTCGACCGTGATCGGCTATCGCGCGAAGAATCATACGGGGCTGATCGATGTCGATCGTGCCGATGCCTACGAGGTCGGCGATTTCTGGGAGGCGCTCACGGCACCCGACAGAACGCTCGTTCTTGATCCCGACCAGTTCTACATCCTGGCTTCGCGCGAAGCGGTGCATGTGCCGCCGGAATATGCGGCCGAGATGATGCCGTTCGACCCTCTCGTCGGCGAGTTCCGCGTCCATTATGCCGGTTTTTTCGATCCGGGCTTTGGCCATGCGGCAGCCGGTGGGCATGGAAGCCGCGCCGTGCTCGAGGTACGCTCGCGCGATGTGCCGTTCATTCTCGAGGACGGCCAGACGGTCGCGCGCCTCGTCTACGAGCGTCTCTCAGCCAGGCCGAAGTCCCTCTACGGCAGTGACCTCGGCTCGCATTATCAGGCGCAGGGGCTCAAACTTTCGAAACACTTCCGAGCTC
>Ga0213875_10000318_pt1 | contig 45734 bp, 36 predicted proteins | sample BarmaccomBMRX_R8_FD_160105 | JGI IMG/M metagenome (GOLD analysis project Ga0213875, IMG submission 160105) | Root-associated microbial communities from Barbacenia macrantha in rupestrian grasslands, the National Park of Serra do Cipo, Brazil - RX_R8 | ecosystem: Host-associated > Plants > Roots...
CAGCACATAAAGCAGGAAATCATAAGCCTCGATCACCGTCCCGACCGTGCTGGCGATCACGGCCCGGCGCAATTGCGTACTGTGCTCGGCGGCGGACAGGCCAACGGCCGCCGGTTCGGCTGTCGTCATTCGGGCATCCTCCCTGCATCGTGCTCTCTTCGCGGCCGGGGGCCGCGCGGGCACGTTTCGTCATATCGATCCTATCACCCGAGGCCAGGCCCGCAAAGATCGATCGCGGCCGTTGCCAGCGGGCCCGTCCGCGGCCGAGCGTTGCGTCAGCCCGCGCCGGCGGCGGCCAGCTCATCGAGGCGTCGCGCCAGCACGGCCAGTGCCTCGGTCTCGGGGTCGGCGGCTCCCGGCGGGGGGTCGGCGGGCAGGCGCGGAAAGCAGCCGAGCATCTGCGCCAGGACGAGCGCCTCATCCGGGGTGACCCGGCCGGCGGCGACGGCGGCGGCGATCGCGGCGAGCGCGCCGGCGACATCGCCACGCTGCACGATCGCCGGCAAGGGCAGCTCGACCGCCTGGCCGCGCAGCGAGCCGAGAATGCGGCCGAGGCAGAACCGCACCGCGATCGGATCGCCGGCCAGCGCCAGTTCCAGCGCCTTCTCGGCGAGCGCTTCGGCGTTCTGATCGAGCAATGCCGCCGCCGCCCGCATGCCGGCGCGGAAGCCCTTTGTTCCGGAGCCGCGCCGCCGCCCTTTCGGGTTGCCCGACTGCCCCTTCTGGAACGAGCCCGAATTGGCCCGCCGCTTCCCCGGCTTCCGGGCGGCCTCGGGAAGCCCCTCTGTCCCTGCTTTCCCTGTTTTCTCCCGCTCTTTATCAGGCATGATCAGGCAATTCCTTGTGCGCGAACGCCGGCCCGCAACAAGCCCGGGCACCGGCGAAACCGGCGACTCTATCAAGGGATTGCGGCGATATTGCCGTCCCCGATAGCGGCCACCGGTGTGTGTTGCGCCTTTGGCGCCTGATGTCGTTTCCTCTGGTCGAGACCTCGGTCCCGGGCGGTCAAGCAGGATCGCCTCGCGTCGAAGCGTTGTTCCCGCGCCAGCGCAGGGCTGTCCGGAAATTAAAGGCGCCCGGCGGACGACGCTGGCCGCAAACCGCAATTGTCATGCCCGGGCCTGTCCGGGCTGGTTCCCGGGCATCCATGCCTTCTTTCACAGGCCAGGACCAGCCGCGGGGCGTCGATGGCGGAACAAGTCCGGCCGAGACGCGAGCGGCCCGGGAGCGTCCCGCCTCAGCAGCCGGGGCCGCTGCGCGAGGCCTGGAACGTTTCAGTCAGCTCCCTGGGGTCTACGACATCGAGCGACCCGGCGCATGCGCCGGTCATTTTCAGCACGAGTTTCGCATCCATGTCGTAATTCGACACGGTCGATCTATCCGGGACGACATCGAATTGAAACCCGCCGTTGCCGAGATCGCGCCGGGTCGACATCTCGTTCACGACCGACCGCTTGCCGTTATACATACAGTCGCTTTTCCAGGTCGCCGACGCGGCCTCGACCGTCAACGTGGCGGTGCATCCCTGGAACGGAGTCACGGTCCATGTCCCGTCGGGATCGAAATTCTGGGCCTCGGCATTCTGAACCTCGGCATTCTGGGCCTCGGCGCGGTTCGGCCCGACGGTTCCCAACATCAGCAACGCGGCCAGACCAGCAAACCCAAGCTGTCGTTTCACTGCGCCTCCTCTCTGTGGAACAGCCGGCCTCTGGAGCGGGCCGGCGGACTGTCCATCTGATGACGATCGGGAGCCGCACAAGTTCCTTTGCCCCCCTTGGCCGAGCCGTCCAGTCCTGTTGCTGGGGATTATCGGGCAAAACCAGGCGGCCCTGGCGAAGGCGTGATGGCGGGGGCGCTCCTGCAGAGTGGTTGGCGTCGCGGCGGCGCCCCCCAGGTGTTTGAAAATTTGTCTGGGCGCAAGATGAAGCTGCTGTAAAAGATGACCGGCGACGGCCCGGTTGCGCTGAAATGCGGCAGCCAAAAAAGCGGTTAAAGGAGAACGCCCGATGAAATACTCCTCTGTGATTAGATCGTTCGATTTGAAGCATGTGGGGACTTGCCGGAAGTGTATGCGTATTTCTTTCGGGATGATGATCGTGTCGTGGCTGCTGCTGGGGGCCGCTTTGTGGGTGTGTCCTGGTGCGGTGATATTTGCCGCTGTCGCGCCCCTTGGCCTGACCGCCCTATGGTTTGCTCATGTCGCGGCGCGATCGGCGCGCTCGGTCCGCTCCCAACTTCCCACCAACCATTCAAGACGATTGGCGATGCGGACCGCGGTGACGGCGGTTGCCGGAGCGGCGGTCATGTCGGTCGTGTCCGGCAAGGTTTACGCCGATGGTCTCAGCGCCTGCGGCGGCTGGGGAGGCGGTCCCGAATCGGGTTGCAATCCGTGCCCCAGCAATTGCTACCGGCAGAATGACGAGTGCGGCTGTACCCCCTGCGGCAGCTGTTGTCAGGGCGGCCAGGAATGCTGACCCGTCCTCTTCCTTGAGGAGCTTGCGCGGCCGCCCTGCGCAGAGCGGCCCGGGGGTATTGCGCCCGGGAGGGGGCCGCCTAGAGCCTTTACAGGCTTCAGTGGCTGGCGGCGCGCCGGTCCGCCTTGCCGACGATATAGGCGACGCCTTCCGGCCCCACCTTCGTCGTGTGCTGGCAATCGGCGGGGATTTCGCAGTGATCGCCGGACTGGAACGTCACCGGCCGGCCGTCCCGGGTCACGGTGATGGTGCCTCCCAGAACAAAGATCCGCACGTCGAAATCGTGCGCGTGCATGTCCTCGGCGAAGTCGGCCTTCTGGCCGCCGTAGATGATCTGGAAGCCCTCGCGGCGCTGATCGCTTCCGAAGGCCTCGGGTGTCAGCGCTGCGCCGTTGCGGCGGCGGCCGGAAAGGTAGGCGACGCCCTCGGGGCCGACATGCTCGGCATGCATGCAATTGGCAGGCACCTCGCAGCATTGCCCGGCGCGGAAGGTTTCCGCCTTGTTGTCGCGGGTGATGGTGATCTCGCCGCCGAGGACAAAGAGCCTGGCGTCGAAATCGTGGCAGTGGTTGGGCACCCGCAAATTCGGCGTCAGGCTGGCGTTGACGACGCTGAAACCGTCGCGTCGCAGGTCGGCTTCAAATTCGACGCGATCCATCGACGTTCTCCTCAATGGCACGCCGCCGCCGCGGCGCTTCGGTCAAACCGCAATGGGTACAATGGTTTTATTGTTGCCTTCCGGGCCAACGCTTACGGTACAAACCGATAGCTAAAGCACATTCGTATCCAGGGCAAGCGCGGACTGGGCCGAAACGGGCGTGAAACCGCCGTCCGAGATTTGCGGTTCCAGGAGCACGCGATGGCGCCCGGTCAATCCATCAGCTTGCGGGTGAGATAGGTGTATTCGAGGGCGTGGCGGCGGGCGCGTTCCCGGAGATTGGCGGCGGCGGCGTGGCCGCCATCGATGTTCTCGTAATAAAGGAACGGCAGCCCCAGGGTTTCCATCTGCGCCGCAAATTTGCGGGCATGGCCGGGGTGCACCCGGTCGTCCTTGGTCGAGGTCACGAACAGGGGCTCGGGGTAGGCCATCCCTGCGTGCAGATTGTGGTAGGGCGAGATCCGGCGCAGGAACGCGGCTTCCTCGGGCACCTCGGGGTCGCCGTATTCGCCGATCCACGAGGCGCCGGCCAGCAATTTGTGAAAGCGCAGCATGTCGAGCAGTGGCACCTGGATCACGGCCGCGCGGAACAGCTCGGGCCGTTGCGTCAGCATCGCTCCCATCAGCAGCCCGCCATTGGAGCCGCCCATGATGCCGAGCCGGCGCGGCGAGGTGATCGCGCGTGCGATCAGGTCTTCGGCGACCGCGATGAAATCGTCATAGGCGCGCTGCCGCTCGGTCTTCAGCGCCGCCTGGTGCCAGGCCGGCCCGAATTCGCCGCCGCCGCGGATATTGGCGACGACATGGACGCCGCCGCGCTCGAGCCACAGCCGGCCGGCGATCGCCGCATAGGACGGAGTCAGCGACACCTGGAAGCCGCCATAGCCGTAGAGCACGGTCGGCGCGCTGCCGTCGTAAGCGAGCGCCTGCGGTCGCAGCACGAAATAGGGCACGCGGGTGCCGTCCTTCGACACCGCCTCGAACTGCTCGACGGTCAGTCCGGCGCGGCCGAACCGCTCCGGCGCCGCCTTGACCGGCTCGCCCGCGCCTCGCACCGGGTCGATCAGCCATAGCGTGCTCGGGTCGAGGAAGCCGGCGACATCGACGAAGGCGCAATCGGCGTGCCGGCTCGCCGCCACGACATGCACCGCGGCCAGCTCCGGCAGGGGCAGCCGGGTGCGGGTCCAGCCGGTCCCCCCGTCCCCGGAGCGGTAGGCGAAGGCGGTGCCGGTCACATTGCGGTTGATCGCAACCAGCAGGCAGCTGCGGGTCGCGGCGACGTCCTCGATCGCCTCGCGCGGGCCCGGCGTCTCGATGATTTCGGGGCGCAGAGCGGCGGGCGCCGCCGCGGCTTCGGCGAGGTCGAGCGCGATCAGCGCGCCGGCGCCGCAACCCGTGCCGGAGGGCGCCTGCCATTGCTGCTGCAAGGTGAACACGAGCCGGCCGGCGACGAAGCCGCGAAAGCTCGATTGCAACGGCAGATCGAGCCGTACCCGGCCGCCCTCGTCGGTCAGCAGGTGATGCTCGGTCTCGAAAAAGCCGATCGCGCGGGCGATCATGATGCCGACCCGCCGCCCGTCCGGATCGCGCAGCACCGAGGCCTGCACCATCACATCCTCGGCGGCGCCGCGGAACACCTTCGCTGCGGCGTCGAGCGCCTGCCCGCGCACCCAGCGCTTGAGGATGAAGGGATAGCCGGAGGCGGTGGTCGTGCCCGGCCCCCAGTCGCGCGCCACCAGCAAGGCGTTGTCGTCGAGCCAGGCGGCGCTCTGCTTGCCTTCGGGCAGCCGGAAGCCGTCCGCCACGAAATCGGTCGCGGCGATATCGAATTCGCGCAGTTCCGCGGCATCCTTGCCGCCGTCCGACAGCGCCACCAGGCAGCGGCGATGCTCCGGCGGCAGCGACACCGCGCCGTGGAACACCCAGTTGCGGCCCTCCGCGGCGGCGAGTGCGTCGAGGTCGAGCAGCGTTTCCCATTGCGGCCCGGGCCGGCGGTATTCGGCCAGATCTGTATGCCGCCACAGGCCGCGGACATGCTGCTCGTCCTGCCAGAAATTGGTCAGGCGCTCGCCGAGGAAGGCGGGGTAGGGGATGCGGTCCTGCGCCGTGACGATGGCGAGCGCGGCGTCGTGCAGCGCCGGGTAGCGCGGATCGCCTTCGAGCACGGCAAGAGTGCGGGCATTCTGCGCCCGCACCCAGGCAAGCGCCCGCTCGCCCTCGATCGCCTCAAGCCACAAAAACGGGTCTTCCTGCATGACGGCCCGTGAACGCGGCGCGGTCACCCCCGGTTTCCAGCAGCCTGGCGATTCGGGAAGTGATTGCAGGTCGGGGCCGGGCCGGGCTCGCCTGCCTTGCCGGTCGGGGGAAATCGCGGTAAGAGGCGGGCCGGCCCGCCTCAGACGCTTTCCGACATGCCGGGGCGCGGCCGACGCGGATGCGTGGCGGCAAAGCGAGGCGGGCGATGGCACGCAGGAAGATCGCGCTGATTGGCGCCGGGCAGATCGGCGGCACCCTGGCATTGCTGGCCGGGCTGAAGCAGCTCGGCGACGTCATGCTGTTCGACATTGTCGAAGGCGTGCCGCAGGGCAAGGCGCTCGACATCGTGCAGGGCTCGTCGATCGAGGGCTACGACGCGGCGATCACCGGCACCAACGATTATGCCGACATCGCCGGCGCCGACGTGGTCATCGTCACCGCCGGCATCCCGCGCAAGCCGGGCATGAGCCGCGACGATTTGATCGGGGTCAACGCCAAGGTCGTGCAGAGCGTCGGCGAGGCGATCCGCAAGCATTGCCCCGAGGCCTTCGTCATCACGATCACCAATCCGCTCGACGTGATGGTGTGGGTCATGCGCGAGGCCTGCGGTCTGCCGCCCGAGCGGGTTGTCGGCATGGCCGGGGTGCTCGACAGCGCCCGCTTCCGCTATTTCCTCGCCGAGGAGCTCGGGGTCTCGGTCGAGGATGTCAGCGCCTTCGTGCTCGGCGGGCATGGCGATACGATGGTGCCATTGCCGCGCTATTCGACCGTGGCAGGGATTCCGCTGCCGGACATCGTCAAGATGGGGTGGACGACGCAAGCGCGCATCGATCAGATCGTGCAGCGCACGCGCGACGGCGGCGCCGAGATCGTCGGATTGCTGAAAACGGGCTCGGCCTTCTACGCGCCGGCGAGCGCCGCGATTTCGATGGCCGAGGCCTATCTGCTCGACAAGAAGCGGGTATTGCCGTGCGCCGCCTGGCTCGAGGGCCAATACGGCGTCGACGGGCTCTATGTCGGCGTGCCGGTAGTGATCGGCGCCGGCGGCGTCGAGCGCGTCGTCGAGATCGCGCTTGATGGCGAGGAAAAGGCCGCCTTCGACAAATCGGTCGATGCGGTGCGCGGGCTCGTCGAGGTGGTCAAGAACATGCGGACCGCCCCCGCCTGAGCTGAATCTCGGCACCCGGGGAACGGGTGCTGCCCGTCCGCCTTCGCCCCCGCGAGCGCGCCCCAGCTATATCGGCCGCTCCCATTTCTCCGCGCAGGCGGGTGGCTTGCTTCCGGACCGGTGCCCTGCGTTCCAGATCAATCGGGCCAGACCAATCGGGCTAGGTAAAATTGGGCCAGCACCCAATATCATCGAGGCGCAGCCTGCTTTTACCCTCTCCCCCGCCGGCCGGGGGAGAGGGTCGGGGTGAGGGGGCCGATGATGACGGTGAGTCGTCGCCGCCCACCTCACCCTCCCATTGCTGCGCAATGGGCCCCTCCCTCTCCCCCCGAAGGGCGGATAGGGCTATCACGAGCGTGTCGCGGTCCGGCGATGTTGGGTGACCGCTGGATCGGGCGAGGTCATCGGGTTCGCGGGAGGCGCGGCAAGGCTCATGAACATCCACGAATATCAGGCGAAGGAACTGCTGGCGAAATTTGGCGTGCCAGTTCCGCGCGGCGCCATCGCGTACACCGCGGCCGAGGCGGTCGAGGCGGCCCGCCGGCTCGGCGGCGAGCGCTGGGTCGTCAAGGCGCAGATCCACGCCGGCGGTCGCGGCAAGGCCGGCGGGGTCAAGCTGGTCCGCTCGGACACCGAAATCGCCGAGGCGGCCGGCGCGCTGCTCGGGCGGCATTTGGTCACGGCGCAGACCGGGCCGGCCGGCCGCGAAGTCAAGCGCGTCTATGTCGAAGAAGCCTGCGACATTGCCCGCGAGGTCTATCTCGCGCTGTCGATCGATCGCGACAGCGGGCGCCTTGTCCTGATCGCGTCGGGCGAGGGCGGCATGGAGATCGAGGAAGTCGCGGCGCATTCGCCCGACAAGATCCTGAGGATCACGATCGACCCGGCCAGCGGCATCGAGCCGTTCCATGGCAGACGGATCGCGTTCGGCCTCGGGCTCGATCCGAAAGCCGCAACGGCGCTGATCGATGGCCTTTACCGTGCCTTCAATGAGCTCGATGCGGCGCTGATCGAGATCAACCCGCTGGTCGTGACCGGCGCCGGCGGCCTGCTGGCGCTCGACGCCAAGATGGGGTTTGACGACAACGCGCTGTTCCGCCATCCCGAGATCGAGGCCTTGCGCGACGAGGACGAGGAGGACCCGACCGAACTGGAGGCCGCCAAGCACGCGCTCAACTACGTCAAGCTCGACGGCAATATCGGCTGCATGGTCAACGGCGCCGGGCTGGCAATGGCGACGATGGACATCATCAAGCTCAACGGCGGCAGCCCGGCCAACTTCCTCGATGTCGGCGGCGGCGCCACACGCGAGCGCGTCACCGCCGCGTTCAAGCTGATCCTCGCCGATCCCAACGTCGAGGCGATCCTCGTCAACATCTTCGGCGGCATCATGCGCTGCGACGTGATCGCCGAGGGCGTCGTCTCGGCGGCGCGCGAGGTCAACCTGCACGTGCCGCTGGTGGTCCGCCTCGAAGGTACCAATGTCGAGCTCGGGCGCAAGATCCTGCAGCAATCCGGGCTGCCGATCGCGGCGGCCGAGAATTTTGCCGACGCCGCGAAAAAGATCATCGCGGCTGTGCAGGAAGGCGCCTGATGTCGATCCTTGTCGATGCCTCCACGACGGTGATCTGCCAGGGCTTCACCGGCTCGCAAGGCACCTTTCACTCCGAGCAGGCGATCGCCTACGGCACCCGCCTGGTCGGCGGCGTCACCCCGGGCAAAGGCGGCACCAGGCATCTCGACCTGCCGGTGTTCGACACGGTCGAGGAGGCGCGGGCGCGCACCGGCTGCACCGCCAGCGTCATCTATGTGCCGCCGCCCTATGCCGCCGACGCGATCCTCGAAGCCATTGATGCCGGGATCGAACTGGTGGTCTGCATCACGGAGGGGATTCCTGTCCTCGATATGGTGGGGGTCAAGCGCAGTCTCGACGGCACCCGCACCCGGCTGATCGGGCCGAACTGTCCGGGGGTCATCACCCCCGACGAATGCAAGATCGGCATCATGCCCGGGCACATCCATCGCCGCGGACCGATCGGGATCGTGTCGCGCTCCGGCACCTTGACCTACGAGGCGGTGGCGCAGACGACGGCGGTCGGGCTCGGCCAGAGCACCTGCGTCGGGATCGGCGGCGATCCGGTTCACGGCACCGAGTTCACCGACATCCTCGAGATGTTTCTCGCCGATGACGAGACCAAGGCGATCGTGATGATCGGCGAGATCGGCGGCACCGGCGAGGAGGATGGCGCGCAGCTGTTGAAATCTTCGCGCCGCAAGAAGCCGGTAGTCGGCTTTATCGCCGGCAGCGCGGCGCCGCCGGGCCGGCGCATGGGTCACGCCGGCGCGATCGTCGCCGGCGGGAGGGGTTCCGCCGCCGACAAGATGGAGGCCCTGCGCAGCGCCGGGATCACCGTCACCGAATCGCCGGCCGCGATCGGCACGACAATGCAACGCGTGCTGCAGGGCTGAGCGTCCGCCTAACTCCGGCCCGAACAAGTCCGGAATTCCTAGCGGACCAAATCTGACACAAAGTACCCTGCTTCCGGTCATCCCGGCGCAGGCCGGGATCCATCGCCCAGCCCGCCGGAACAGGCGGAAGGGATGGGTCCCGGCTTTCGCCGGGACGACGGAACTTGGGGCACCAACTGTTGGGTTGGTATCACGAGTCCTCCCAGCAGCAGACGCCCGGCTGCGCCGGATCGATCGGACCGGCTCGTTTGCGATCCCGAGCAGCCCTCTTATATTCTTGTATATTCTTGCCAAGGTATTCCGGGCGAAAGGTCCGGGCGGCGAGTCCGTCTTCTGTCGATGCGGCATCAAGAGGGACGAGCGACGGAGCAGAGGATGAGTGAAGAGAAGGTCACGCTCGAATTCGTCGCCCGTCAGCTTCAGCGCGTGCTCGAGGAGATGGGCGAGTTCCGTGCCGAGCAGCGCGAGTTTCGTGCCGAGCAGCGGGAGTTCCGGGAGGAAATGGCGGGATTTCGCGACGAGATGCGATTGCAGACCTCGATCATCCTGCGGCTCGATCGCCGGGAAACGCGGCGCGAGGAGCGGGACGTGATGATGCGCGATCAATTGAGGCCGGTGAATGACAAGCTGCAAGCGCTTGACGAGCGCGTGCGCGCGCTCGAGGAGGGGCGCTGAGCGGCAACCGCCGTGTCACGGGAGTAGCGTCGAGCCCGAGACATCCGACATCGCACAGAGGCCATTCGCTAGAGAATTTTCGCTAGTCCCTCCCAATATCTCTGGTTCCTGCGCGAGACCGGTCCCGCCATGGCGGGACCGGCGGTCGCCGGTCCGATGAGACAGGGGAAATCAGAGCAAGCGATGGCTGAAATCGATCACGCGAGCTTCTTATCGGGCGCCAACGCCGAGTTCATCGCCGAGCTGTATTCGCGGTTCCTCGACGACCCCGGGAGTGTCGATCAGAGCTGGCGGCGCTTTTTCGCCGAAATCGGCGACGATACCGGGGCGATGCCTCGGGAGCCGGGCGGCCCGCCTTGGGGCCGGCCGCAGCCGCAAATCATCGGCAATGGCGGCGGGAACGGCAGCGCCGCGGCGGTGACGCCGCATGACGAGAGCTCGGTCGTCTCCGCCGAGGCGTTGCGGCAGGCTGCCGGCGATTCGATCCGCGCGTTGCAGCTGATCCGCTCCTACCGCGTGCGCGGTCATCTCGAAGCCGATCTCGATCCGCTCGGGCTGGAAAGGCGCGAGCATCATGCCGAACTGGATTACCATACCTGGGGCTTTGCCGAGGCGGACCTCGACCGCGAGATCTTCATCAACAATTTGTTCGGCCGCGAGCGCGCCACCTTGCGCGAGATCATCGCCGTGCTGCGCCAGACCTATTGCGGGCGCATCGGGGTCGAATACATGCATATCCAGTCGCCGGCGGAGCGCGCCTGGATTCAGCAGCGCTTCGAGAACCCGCAGGCGCGTCTGGCGCTGACCGACACGGCGCGCCGGGAAATCCTCCAAGCCTTGACGGCGGCCGAGACCTTCGAGCGTTTCCTCGATCGCCGCTATACCGGGACCAAGCGGTTCGGCATCGAAGGCGCCGAATCGCTGATGCCCGCGCTCGAGGCGATCCTGCGCTGCGGCGCCGAGCAGGGCGTCAAGGAGTTCGTGGTCGGCATGCCGCATCGCGGCCGGCTCAACGTGCTGGCGAACTTCATGGGCAAGCCCTTTGCCGCGATCTTTTCGGAATTTCAGGGCAATTCGACCAACCCCGAACACGTGCATGGCTCCGGCGACGTCAAGTACCATCTCGGCACCTCGGGCGATCGCGAGGTCGGCGGCCGCGCGATCCACCTGTCGCTGGCTGCCAACCCGTCGCACCTCGAAGCGGTCAACCCGGTCGTGCTCGGCAAGGTGCGCGCCAAGCAGCACCAGCGCGGCGACAGCGAGCGCGAGCACGTCGTCGGCATTCTGATGCACGGCGATGCCGCTTTCGCGGGCCAGGGGCTCGTCGCCGAATCGCTGGAATTGTCGGAATTGCGCGGCTTCCGCACCGGCGGCACGATCCACATCGTCGTGAACAACCAGATCGGCTTTACCACCGCCCCGTCCTATGCGCGGTCGAGCCCCTACCCCTCGGATATCGCGAAGGCGGTGCAGGCGCCGATCTTCCACGTCAATGGCGATGATCCGGAAGCGGTCGTCGCGGTGGCGCGGATCGCCGCCCAGTACCGTCACGAATTCAAGAAGGACGTCGTCATCGACCTGTTCTGCTATCGGCGGCATGGGCACAACGAGACCGACGAGCCGGCCTTCACGCAGCCGCTGATGTACCGCACGATCGCGCGCCGTCCGACGACGCGGAAGCTCTACGCCGATCGGCTGGTCGCGGCCGGCGTGCTCGATGAGGCCGAGGTCGCGGCGATGGCGGGCGAATTCACCGCCCAGCTGGAGACGCAGTTCGAGGCCGCAGCGAGCTATCGCCCCAACAAGGCGGATTGGCTGGAAGGGGCGTGGGCGGGCCTGGAACAGGCTCCGGAAGACGACCGCCGCGGCGACACCGCGGTGCCGCTGGAATTGCTCCACGAGGTCGGCCGCAGTCTGGTGACGGTGCCCGAAGGGTTTCAGCTCAACCGCAAGATCGCCCGCCAGCTCGAGGCCAAGCGCGACGCGATCGAGTCTGGCGAGGGCATCGACTGGGCCACCGCCGAGGCGCTGGCGATCGGCGCGCTCTGCGCCGAAGGTACGCATGTGCGCTTTTCCGGCCAGGACAGCGGTCGCGGAACGTTCTCGCACCGGCACGCCGTGCTGGTCGATCAGCAGACCGAGGAGCGCTACGTTCCGATCGACCATGTGCGCCCCGGCCAGGCGCGGTTCGACATCATCGACAGTCCGCTGTCGGAGGCGGCGGTGCTCGGCTTCGAGTACGGCTACAGCCTTGCCGACCCGAAGACGCTGGTGCTGTGGGAGGCGCAATTCGGCGATTTCGCGAATGGCGCACAGGTCATCATCGACCAGTTCCTGTCCTCGGGCGAGGCCAAATGGCTGCGCATGAGCGGGCTCGTGATGCTGCTGCCGCACGGTTACGAAGGGCAGGGGCCGGAGCACTCCTCGGCGCGGCTCGAGCGCTATCTGCAATTGTGCGGCGAAGACAATATCCAGGTCTGCAACCTGACCAGCGCCGCCAACTACTTCCACGCGCTGCGCCGCCAGGTCCGGCGCGAATTCCGCAAGCCGCTCGTCATCGTCACGCCGAAATCGCTGCTGCGTGCGAAAGAGGTCGCGTCGCGGCTCGACGAGATGGGACCGGGGAGTTCGTTTCACCGCGTGATCGCCGAAACCGAGGCGATCGCGGCCGACGACAAGGTGCGCCGCGTCGTGCTGTGTACCGGCAAGGTCTATTTCGACCTGGTCAAGGCGCGCGCCGAGAAGGGCGACGACACCGTCGCCGTAATCCGCGTGGAACAGCTCTACCCGTTCCCGTTCAACTCACTGGCCAAGGCATTGCAGCGCTACCGCAACGCCGAGATCGTATGGTGTCAGGAGGAGCCGCAGAACATGGGAGCCTGGAGCTTTGTCGACCGCCGCATCGAGCAGGTGTTGGCCGGGCTCGATACCGCTGCCAAGCGCGCCCGCTTCGCCGGCCGCGCCGAGGCCGCTTCGCCGGCCACCGGTCTGTTCAAGCGACACCAGCGCGAGCAGGCGGCCCTCGTCGAAGACGCGCTGGCTGCGTAATATGCCAGGCGCATTGCCGCCGGCACGGAGCTGAACGGATGGCGACCGAGATCAAGGTGCCGACGCTTGGCGAATCCGTGAGCGAGGCAACGGTCGCCCGGTGGTTGAAGCAGCCCGGAGAGGCGGTGGCCCGCGACGAGGCCGTCGTCGAACTCGAAACCGACAAGGTCACCCTCGAAGTGCCGTCGCCGGCGGCAGGCACGCTGGGCGAGATCCTCGCCGCGGAAGGCGCCAACGTCCCGGTCGGGGCGGTGCTCGCCACCATCGCCGACGGCGCCGCAGCGGCAGCAGCTCCCCGCTCCTCGGAACAGGCGCCTGTGGCGTCCGCCGCCCATCCCGCACTCGAGCGTATCGAAGTCCGCGCCGAGGCCGGCGCGCCTTCCGGCCCGACGCCGGCAGCGCTGGACCGTGCCGGCCCGGCGGCTCGCAAGCTGGTCGCCGAGACCGGCCTCGATATCGCGAGCCTGACTCCGACCGGCCGCGGCGGACGCCTGACCAAGGCGGATGTGCTGCAGGCGCGCGACCGTCCGGCCGCGCCGCCGGCAGAGGCACCCGGCCCGGCGGCGCAAGCGCGCCCTGACGGGAATGCCGGCGGGCGCGAGACCCGGGTGCGCATGAGCCGGCTGCGTCGCCGCATCGCCGAGCGCCTGAAGCAGGCGCAGAACGCCGCGGCGATGCTGACGACCTTCAACGAAATCGACATGAGCCAGGCGATCGCGTTGCGCGAGCGCTGGCGCGACGGTTTCGAGAAGAAGCACGGGGTCCGGCTCGGCTTCATGTCGATCTTCGTCAAGGCGGCGATCGTCGCGCTCAAGGAACTGCCGGCGGTCAATGCCGAGATCGACGGCGAGGATATCGTCTACAAGAACCATTACGACATCGGCGTCGCGGTCGGGACCGGGCAGGGGCTGGTCGTGCCGGTGGTGCGAGACGCCGACCATATGAGCTTTGCCGAGGTCGAGAAGGAAATCGCCGGGCTCGGCCGCAAGGCGCGCGACGGCAAATTGACGATCGAGGATCTCTCGGGCGGCACCTTCACGATCTCGAATGGCGGGGTTTACGGCTCGCTGCTGTCGACGCCGATCCTGAACCCGCCGCAATCGGCGATCCTCGGCATGCACAAGATCGAGCGCCGTCCGGTTGCAGTCGGCGATTCCGGCGCGGAACGGGTCGAGATCCGCCCGATGATGTATGTCGCGCTCAGCTACGACCACCGCATCATCGACGGCCGCGAGGCGGTCACGTTCCTGGTGCGCCTGAAAGAATGCGTCGAGGACCCCTCCCGCATCCTGTTCGACATTTGAATGGCGTTGAGGAAATGAAGTCCGAAAATCCGCACGGTTTGATGCCCCCGGGCCTTATCGAAGAAATTGAAGCAGCCGCCCGGGAGGAGCGCCGCGACCCTCGCGATCTTGTCGGGGACGCGATTAGACGATACCTGGCAGAGCGGAATTTCTTTCGCCCGGACGAGACACACCGAAAAATCGCAGAGGCACTTGAATCTCTACGCGAGGGTAAAGGGTTGGACGGCGAGGCCGTCATGGCCGAGATGCTGGCCAAACTCGAGACGCCGCCGTACGCGCGCTAAGTGCCAGGCTTTGCCTTATCCCCCCAAGCCAGAGATGATCTCGAGGAAATCGGGGATGATCTGCTGCGCCGGGGCGGCAAACGCATGGCCCACCATGTGCTGCAGGAGATCACGGCCGCTTTCCCGTTTACTCGCCTCACACCCCGAAATCGGGCATCTTCGCCGTGACTTGACCAGCCTACCCGTGAAATTCTGGTCGGTGTTCTCCTATCTCATTGTTTACGATCCCGCTAACCGGCCGCTCGCCATCGTTCGTGTGCTGCACGGCAGAAGAGATGTTCAAACCGTCTTACGGCGGGGTCCCTGAGTTAGCAGTGAGGACGGAGTGGTGCACACCGTCGGGCGGGTACAACGGTCTATGGGAGAACTGTTGCGACAATTTTCGGTGACAAGGCAGAAACTTCCTCCCGATACCGGGAAACGAATTCAAAATACAACACAATACTTGAATGATGTAGTAGGAAGCTTGACTCGAATTCATTGTTTAGGCGGCTCGATATAGCCGCAAGTGAATGTATGGATACCCTCCGCCAGATACGCATCGATCTGGGGGGTATCTGCGCGAGAGATCGTATTGAAGTCGGGACCAGCATAATGCCCAATGTAGAGTTTTTGGATGGCTGAGCGCTACGACGTCGTCGTGATCGGGGCGGGACCCGGCGGGTACGTCGCGGCGATCCGGGCGGCGCAGCTCGGGTTCCGCACCGCCTGCATCGAGCGCGGCGACACGCTCGGCGGCACCTGCCTCAACATCGGCTGCATCCCTTCGAAGGCACTGCTGCAATCCTCCGAGAAATTCGCCGAGGCCGGGCATTCGCTGGCCGAGCACGGGATCATGATCGGCGAATTGTCGCTCGATCTTGCGGCGATGATGGCGCGCAAGGACAAGGTGGTCGGCACCCTGACGCGCGGCGTCGAGTTCCTGTTCCGCAAGAACAAGGTGGATTGGCTGAAGGGCGCCGCCCGGATCGTCGCACCGGGGCGGGTGCTCATCACCGGGCATGATGATGCAAGTCACGAAGTCGAGGCGAGCTCGATCATCATCGCGACCGGCTCCGAAAGCCTGCGCCTGCCCGGTTTGAACGTCGACGAACAGCGGATCGTCAGTTCGACCGGGGCTTTGTCATTGCCGCGGGTACCACAGCGGCTCGCGGTAATCGGCGGCGGCTATATCGGGCTGGAGCTTGGATCGGTGTGGCGCCGGCTCGGCGCCGAGGTGACCGTCATCGAATTCCTCGATCACATCGTGCCGGCGATGGATCGCGAGCTCGGCCGTGCGCTGCATCGCGTGCTGGCGCGCTCCGGGATCGATTTCCGGCTGGCCACCAAGGTCGTCTCCGGCCTGACCGGCGATGCCCGGGTCGATCTCGAATTGGAGCCGGCCGCGGGCGGTGCCCGCGAAAGCCTGGCCGCGGATGTCGTGCTGGTTGCGATCGGGCGCCGACCGTACACCGCGGGTCTCGGGCTGGACGAGGTGGGCGTTGCCCGCGACGATTCCGGGCGGGTCAAGGTCGATGGCCATTTTGCCACCAGCGTTCCCGGCATTTACGCGATCGGCGATGTGATCGCCGGGCCGATGCTCGCCCACAAGGCGGAGGAGGAAGGGATAGCTCTGGTCGAGCGTCTGGCAGGGCAGCAGAGCGTCGTCGATTACGACGCGATTCCCTCGGTTGTCTATACCTGGCCCGAGGTCGCCGCCGTCGGCCGGACCGAGGAGGCATTGCAAGCGGCCGGGGTCGCGTATCGCGTCGGGAAGTTCCCGTTCACCGCCAACCCGCGCGCCCGCACCAACGGCGACACCGAGGGCTTCGTCAAGATCCTGGCAGAGCGCGACAGCGACCGCGTGCTCGGGGTCCACATCATCGGACCCGATGCCGGCACCCTGATCGCCGAGGCGACCTTGGCGATGGAGTTCGGCGCCTCGGCCGAAGACATCGCGCGCACCTGCCACGCCCACCCGACCTTGAGCGAGGCGCTCAAGGAAGCCGCGCTCGCCGTCGACGGCCGCGCGATCCATGTCTGACCGGGGTCGGGTATTGACCCAGTGGGGTCGGGGCCGCTTGCTGGCGCCGCGGTCGCTCCCTATAGTCCCGGGCTCATGCAGGATTGCGCATTCCGGCATCGCCATCTGCTCGGGATCGAGGGGCTGACGCGCGAGGACATCGTCGATGTCCTCGGTCTGGCGGACGGCTATGTCGAGCTGAGCCGACAAACCGACAAAAAGCGCTCGCTGCTGCGCGGGCGCACGATCATCAACTGTTTCTTCGAGAATTCGACCCGCACCCGCACCTCCTTCGAGGTCGCCGGCAAAAGGCTCGGCGCCGATGTCATCAACATGGCGGTGCAGGCCAGCTCGATGCGCAAGGGCGAGACCCTGATCGACACCGCGATGACCCTCAACGCGATGCACCCCGACGTGCTGGTCGTGCGCCATCCCGAATCCGGTGCGGTGCAATTGTTGTCGGAGAAGGTCGATTGCGCGGTGATCAACGCCGGCGACGGCAGCCACGAGCACCCGACGCAGGCATTGCTCGATGCCCTGACGATCCGCCGCCGCAAGGGCGGCCTCGCCGGTCTCGCCGTCGCGATCTGCGGCGATGTATTGCACAGCCGGGTCGCGCGCTCGAACATCGCGTTGCTGAATGTCATGGGGGCGCGGGTGCGGGTCGTCGCGCCGCGCACCTTGCTGCCCGCCGAGGTCGAGCGGCTCGGCGTCGAGGTGTTCCACGACATGGCGGCCGGGCTCAAGGATGTCGATATCGTCATGATGCTGCGGCTGCAGAACGAGCGCATGCACGGGTCGTTCGTGCCCTCGACGCGCGAATACTTCCACTTCTTCGGGCTCGATTACGCCAAGCTCAAGGCCGCCAAGCCGGATGCGCTGATCATGCATCCCGGGCCGATGAACCGCGGCGTCGAGATCGGCAGCGAGGTCGCCGACGACATCGACCGCAGCCTGATCCGTCATCAGGTGGAGATGGGCGTGGCGGTGCGCATGGCCTGCCTCGAGATCCTGACCCGCGACCTCGGCAACGGCCCGCCGGCGTGATGACCTTCACTGCAATGACCCGCGGCGAGCGGTTGCAGGGCGGCGGCCCCCACCCTGACCCTCCCCCGCGAGCGGGGGAGGGAATTGCGGCTCGACCCGGCCCACACGCACTTCGCGCGCTCTCTGCGGTTCAGGCAAGGCTCCCCGCCGCCGGCGCGCTTCTTGCCCCCCGAGTATCGCGTTCACCCAGTCAATTCAACGTTTCCGACGCCGGCGCGCTTCTTCCCCTTCCCCCGCAGGCGGGGGAGGGTCGGGGTGGGGGCTGCGGTTGCCAATGCTGATGAGCGGGCCTCGGCAGTTGTTTCGAGGCGCGCGGCTGCTCGATCCCGAAAGCGGGCGCGATTGCCGCGGCGACGTGCTGGTCGAAGGCGACCGTATCGCCGCGCTCGGCCCTGATATTCGCGCCGGCGGCCTTGCACCGGACATCGAGATGATCGATGCCGCCGGGCTGTGCCTGGCGCCGGGTCTGGTTGATATGCGGGTGCAATTGCGCGAGCCCGGCGCCGAGCACATGGAATCGATCGAGAGCGGCGGGCAGGCGGCGGCGGCCGGCGGCGTGACGACGATGGTGGCATTGCCCAACACCGAGCCGCCGGTCGACGACGTGTCGGTGGTCGAGTTCCTCGCCCGCCGGGCGCGCGAGGTGCGGCTTGCCAAGATCCACACCTATGCCGCTGCGACCCGCGGTCTGGGCGGGCGCGAACTGACCGAGATGGGGCTGCTCGCCGCCAATGGCGCGCTTGGCTTCACCGACGGGGTCAAGGCGGTGGCCGACGCGCTGGTCATGCGGCGGGTCCTGTCTTACGCCCGCAGCTTCGACCTGCTGGTATTGCAGCACCCCGAGGAACCAAGCCTGGCCAGCGCCGGGGAAGTCAATGAGGGCGAGATCGCGACGCGGCTCGGGCTGCCCGGCATCACCCCCGCCGCCGAGATCATCATGATCGAGCGCGATCTACGGCTGGTCGCGGTCACCGGGGCGCGGTATCACGCCGCGCATATCTCGACCACCGCCGCCGTCGCCGCGATCCGCACCGCCAAGGCGCAGGGCCTGGCGGTGACCTGCGATACGGCGCCGCCCTATTTCGCGCTGAACGAAACCGCGATCGGCGACTACCGCACCTTCGCGAAACTGTCGCCGCCGCTGCGCAGCGAAAGCGACCGCCGCGCCATTATTGAGGGGCTGCGCGACGGCACGATCGACGCGATCGCCAGCGACCATGCACCCTGGGACCAGGATTCGAAGCGGCTGCCGTTCAGCTCCGCGACTTACGGCATCGTCGGGTTGGAAACCCTGCTGCCTTTGTCGCTCGAATTGTACCACAACCGCCACCTCGAGCTGGCCGAGGTGATCCGGCGCTTGACGGTCAACCCGGCCCGTATCCTGGGCCTCGATGTCGGGCGCCTCGCGCCCGGTGCGCCGGCAGATTTCGTGCTGTTCGACCCGGAGGAACCGTGGCGCATCCGCACCGACGAGTTCCGCTCCAAATCGAAGAACGCGCCGTTCGACGGTCGCCCGGTTCAGGGCCGCGTGCACCGCACCATCGTCGATGGCCGCACGATCTTTGACCAAAAGCCTGATCGTTCGTAGATCGTCAAAATTGGCGGGTAATGATGATCCATATAGATCACGTTCGATGGCGGCTCGAAAACTTTTGGGGTTACGGTAGCCTTGAGGCCCCTGTTTGGTTTATCGGTATGGAAGAGGGACTTTCGAACGGGGGCGAGCAGTTTCTCACGGCTCGCTTTGCTGCGACGTATACTAAGGTAACCGCAGACATACGGCGTGATATGTCTGAGGTAAAGGACCACATGATTTGGTTTGAGCCACAGAACGCAGAACCTCCGTATCGCATTCAGACGACGATAAAATATCCGATAGCACTTTACTTGTACTTGCGGGACGGAGCAGAGCCGACAAAGCGCGCGATCTCTATTTTCCAGGGAGAACAATTCGGCGGCGCTGAAACGTGTGCACTTGAGCTGATGCCCTTACCATCTAATAATACTCATGCAACAGCGTGGCTCTATGGTGATTATGCCTCCCTTAAGCTCGGAACTCGGGCGCAATACCTGAAAGCATTCAAACAAGTAAGAGTAGAAAAGCTTAGAGAGCTAGTGTCGCATTATAGACCTAAACTTCTGATCTTCTATTCAAAGACCTATCTTCGAGATTGGGAGCGCGCCGCAGGAACAGAGCTTAAGGAGGTGACAAAACAGATGTTTTTCGCCCAGGACGACCACACATCCTATTGTGTGATACCGCAGGGCGCGGCGTTTGGTATGTCTTACGTCAGGTTGTATGAGTACGCAAAAATCATCCAATCAAAAATTGTCTTGAACAGCGAGCCTGGGCAGCCTTGTGGAACGGAAGACGTACCGCAATGACGGACGGAGTATTGGGAGTAACTTGACGATGACCCGCCTCATCGTCGCCGCCGCGATCGGCTACCTTCTGGGGTCGATCCCGTTCGGCCTCGTGCTGACCCGTCTCGCCGGGCTCGGTGACATCCGACAGATCGGTTCGGGCAATATCGGCGCGACCAACGTCTTGCGCACCGGCAACAAGCTGCTGGCCGCGTTGACCCTGGCGTTCGATCTCGCCAAGGGCATCGCCGCGGTGCTGATCGCTGCTGCCTGGTGGGGGCCGAACGCGGCGCTGGCCGCGGCCGGCGCGGTGGTACTCGGGCATATGTTTCCAGTCTGGCTCGGTTTTCGCGGGGGCAAGGGGGCCGCGACCGGGCTCGGCGTACTTCTGGCGCTGGCCTGGCCGGTCGCGGCGATCGCCTTTGCGATCTGGCTCGCGATGCTGGCGGTCTTCCATTATTCGTCCTTGGCGGCGCTGGTCGCGACGCTGGCGGCAGTTGCCCTGGCCGCGTTTCTGACCCCGGCAGCGACCGCCTACCTGATCGCCGGGGTCGCGCTCCTCGTCATCGCGCGCCATCACGAAAATATTCGTCGCCTGATCGCCGGCACCGAGAGCCGCGTCTCGCTGAAAAAAGGCTGATCGCCCTGGTCGCGCGCGAACTCGACCCGGAGGAGCGCCTCGACTGGTTGCGGCTGTGCCGGAGCGAAACCGTCGGCCCGGTAACCTTCTTCGCATTGCTGCGCCGCTTCGGCGCGGCGCGCGCCGCGCTGGAGGCGTTGCCGCAGCTCTCAAGCCGCGGTGAGCGCGGCCGGCCGCCTAACGTCTGCAGCCGTGCCGATGCCGAACGCGAGATGGCCGCGCTGAGCCGGCTCGGCGCCCGTCTCGTCTGCTGGGGCGAGCCATTCTACCCGAATGCGCTTGCGGCGGTCGAGGACGCGCCGCCGGTGCTGACCGTGCTCGGCGAGCCGGCGCTGACGTCAGGCCCGATGGTCGCGGTGGTCGGGGCGCGAAACGCCTCGGCCAATGGCCGCCGCCTGGCGCGCGATATCGCCGCCGGCCTCGGCGGCGCCGGCATCGTCGTGATCTCGGGCATGGCGCGCGGCATTGATGCCGCGGCGCATATCGGAGCCTTGGCGACAGGGTCGATCGCGGTGGTCGCTGGCGGTGTCGACACCGTCTATCCCGAAGAAAATCGCGGGCTTTACGACGCGCTGGCGCGGCAGGGCGCGATCCTCGCCGAGCTGCCTGTCGGCACCGAGCCGCAAGCGCGCCATTTCCCGCGCCGCAACCGCATCATCTCCGGGATGGCGCTGGGGGTGGTCGTTGTCGAAGCGGCAGCGCGGTCGGGCTCGCTGATCACGGCGCGGTTCGCGCTCGAACAAGGCCGTGAGGTGTTTGCCGTTCCGGGTTCCCCGCTCGACCCGCGCGCCCGCGGCCCCAACGATCTTTTGCGGCAAGGCGCTACCCTGACCGAAAACGCGGCCGACATCGTCGCCCAGCTCGGGCCGGCCTTGCAGGGCAAGATACGGCCGCTGGTCCGAGCGGAACCAGACCGGCTTTTCAAGCCCGAAACTGCGCCGGCGAAGCGGCCGAAGATCGCGACCGCGCCGACGCCGGAGCCCTGGCCCCGGCCCCCGATCGGCGACGAAGACGGGTTGGCCCTGATTGTCGAACGGCTCGGCGCCACTCCGGTGGCGGTTGACGAACTCGTGCGCCAGTGCCAGATGTCAGCCGCAGCCGTCGCCTCGCTCCTGCTCGAGCTGGAGCTCGCCGGTCGCATCGAGCGTCATCCCGGCAATCTCGTTTCCCTCCGATAGAGGTCTCCGGCCATACGGCCGCAGCCTCGTTGAACCCACATGAACGTCGTCATCGTCGAATCACCCGCCAAGGCGAAGACCATCAACCGCTATCTCGGGCACGACTACAAGGTCGTCGCGAGCTATGGCCATGTCCGCGATTTGCCGGCGAAGGACGGCTCGGTTCTGCCCGAGGCGGATTTTGCGATGTCCTGGGAGGTCGCCGACCGCTCCGAGAAGCACATGAAGGCCATTGCCGAGGCGGTGCGCGGCGCCGACCGGCTGTTTCTCGCGACCGACCCGGATCGCGAGGGCGAAGCGATCTCCTGGCATCTGCGCGAGGTGTTGAACGCCCGGCGGGCATTGAAGGATGTCGACGTCAAGCGCGTCGTCTTCAACGAGGTGACGCGGAACGCCGTGCTCGAAGCCTTCAGCCGCCCGCGCGAAATCGACCGCGAGCTGGTCGAGGCCTATCTCGCGCGCCGGGCGCTCGATTATCTCGTCGGGTTTACGCTGTCGCCGGTGTTGTGGCGCAAATTGCCCGGCAGCCGCTCGGCGGGGCGGGTGCAATCGGTGGCGCTGCGCCTGATTTGCGAGCGCGAAGCCGAGATCGAGGCCTTCAAGCCGCGCGAATACTGGACCGTCGAGGTCGAGTTTGCGACCGAGGCCGGGCAGCGCTTCACGGCGCGGCTGACCCATCTCGACGGCAAGAAGCTCGACCGCTTCGATCTCGACAGCGAGGCCAAGGCGCGCGCCGCGGTCGAGGCGATCCTGCGCGGGACCGGCTTCGCCGTCGTCGAGGTCGAGCGCAAGCAGGTGCGGCGCAACCCGGCGCCGCCGTTCACCACCTCGACCTTGCAGCAGGAAGCCTCGCGCAAGCTCGGCTTCGGCGCCAGCCGTACGATGCAGGTGGCGCAGCGCCTCTACGAGGGCATCGAGCTCGACGGCGAGACCGTCGGGCTCATCACCTATATGCGCACCGACGGGGTGGCGATCGCGGCCGAGGCGATCGCGGCGGCGCGCTCGCTGATCGGCAGCGAGTTCGGCACGAAGTACGTACCCGCGCAGCCCCGGGTCTACCGCAGCCCGGCCAAGAACGCGCAGGAGGCGCACGAGGCGATCCGCCCGACGGACCTGTCGCGCAAGCCGGCCGATGTTGCGCGTCACCTAGATCCCGACCAGCGCCGGCTGTACGAGCTGATCTGGAAGCGCACCGTCGCCAGCCAGATGGAATCGGCGGTGCTCGACCAGGTCGCGGTCGATATCGCCGATCAGGCCAAGCGGGCGATGCTGCGCGCGACCGGCTCGGTCGTCGTGTTCGACGGTTTTCTGAGGCTTTACCAGGAAGACCGCGACGACACGAGCCCAGGCGCCGCCGACGAGGAGGGTGAAGACCGGCGGTTGCCGGCGATGCGGCAGGGCGAGTCTCTCGAGCGCGGCGCAGTGACGCCAAACCAGCACTTCACGCAGCCGCCGCCGCGATACAGCGAAGCCAGCCTCGTCAAGCGGCTTGAGGAACTCGGCATCGGCCGGCCTTCAACCTATGCCTCGATCCTTCAGGTCTTGCAGGATCGCGCCTATGTCCGGCTCGACAAGCGCCGCTTCGTGCCCGAGGACCGCGGCCGTCTCGTCACCGCCTTCCTGACCGAGTTCTTCGAGCGCTACGTCGAATACAATTTTACCGCCGATCTCGAAAACCAGCTCGACGACATTTCCGGCGGCCGCATCGACTGGAAGGACGTTCTGCGGAATTTCTGGCGCGATTTCTCGGCGGCGGTGGACGGCACCCGGGAGCTGACGATCAGCCAGGTGTTGCAGGCGCTCGACGACGAACTCGGCCGCCACTTCTTCCCCGAAGACGGCTCCGGGCGCGACCCGCGCCTGTGCCCGGGCTGCGGCGCCGGCCGGCTCAGCCTGAAGCTCGGCCGCTTCGGCGCCTTCATCGGCTGTTCCAACTACCCGAACTGCCGCTACACCCGCCCGCTCGGCATCGAGAATGAGGGCGAGGCGGCTGCTCCCGTCGATTCGGCGCTGGGAACCGACCCGGCGACCGGGCTGGCGGTGTCTTTGAAAAAGGGCCCGTACGGGCATTACATCCAGCTCGGCGAGGCCGAAAACGGGACCAAGCCGAAGCGGGTCGCGCTGCCGCGTGCGATGAAGCCGGCCGACATCGACCTCGAGACCGCCTTGCGCCTGCTGGCGCTGCCGCGCGAACTGGGCCGCCATCCCGAGACCGGCGAGCCGATTGTCGCCGGCATCGGCCGGTTCGGGGCCTATCTGAAACACGGCTCGGCCTTCACCTCGCTCGGCGCCGACGACGACGTGCTGACAATCGGGCTGAACCGCGCGGTCGCGTTGTTGGCCGAGCCCGCCGCCGGTCGCCGGCGCGGCCCGCAATTGCTGCGCGAGATCGGCGCGCATCCCGAGGGTGGTGCGATCGGGCTTTACCGCGGCCGTTATGGTCCTTACGTCAGCCATGGCGGCGTGATCGCGTCCCTGGCGCGAGGTGCCGATCCGGAAACCCTTTCGCTCGACGACGCGGTCGCGCTGCTCGCGGCGCAGCGCGAGAAAAAGGGGGGCAAGAACCCCGCCAGCGGCCGTAAGGCCGCTGCAACCACAACCGCGCGTCGGCGCGGTGCCGCCGCCAAAAACGCCGGAACCGAGACCGCCGCTAAAGCTTCTGCCGCCGAGGTCGCGCCGGAGCCGAAGAAGGCGTCTGCGAAGGCGAAGACAAAGACAAAGAAAAGTGCTTCGGTCCGCAGGGGCGCGGCCGGAAGGGCGGGAAAGACGGCCAAGAAAAGCCGCGCCGCGCGGCCGCGCTCAACAGCCGGGCCGGCCTGAGCCGGGGTCGACGCGATGGCCGGATCGCGCCAGGACCGCCGCGGCCACGGCCGGCTGCCCTCGGCCGATGAATTGGTCGCCTTCCTGCGCGATCATCCGGAAGCGGTCGGGCGGCGCGAGATTGCCCGCGCCTTCCGTCTCGCCGCCGAGGACCTGCCGGAGTTGCAGCGCATGCTGCGCGCTGTCGAGGGAACCGGCATGGCCGCGCGGGCCCCAAATCGCAAGTTCATTGCCGGGTCGGCGCTGCCGGACGCGACCGTCGTGGAGGGCTGCGGCGCGGACGAAGACGGCATCCCGCTGGCCCGGCCGGTTCAGTGGCCGGTGCCCGGCCCGGCCCCGGTATTCCGCCTGCGCGACGGCGCGCTTGGCACCGAATTGCCGGCCGGCGCCCGCGCCGCGGCGCGCCTCATCCGCCAAGACAACGGCGAGGTCGAGGCCGAGCTGATAGGGCGCCTCGATCACCAGGGAGACCGGCTGGTCGGCGTCTTCCGGGCGGATCGCGGCGCCGGCCGGCTGGTGCCGGCGGATCGCCGCAACCGAACCGAGTACCGGGTTGCGTCCGGGGATACCGGCGGTGCCATGGATGGGGAGCTGGTGCTCGCCGAGGAATTGGCCGTGCGGCGGTTTGGTTCGCCGCAGGCCCGGATCGTCGAGCGGCTCGGGCCGGCCGACGCCCCGGGTGCAATCAGCAGAGTTGCCATCGCGAGCTACGACATTCCGACCGAATTCCCGCCGGCTGCGCTCGCCGAAGCGGCTGTGGCGGAGCCGGTCGAGGCCGCTGACCGCGCCGATCTGCGCGGCCTCGCGCTGGTCACGATCGACGGCAGCGACGCGCGCGATTTCGACGATGCGGTGTGGGCCGAGCCGGACGACGATCCGGAAAACCCGGGTGGCTGGCACATCGTCGTCGCGATTGCCGATGTCGCCTGGTATGTCCGGCCCGGCAGTGCGCTCGATAACGAAGCGAGGCGGCGCGGCAATTCGGTCTACTTCCCGGACCGCGTCGTTCCGATGCTGCCCGAGGCATTGTCCAACGAACTATGTTCCTTGCAGCCGGGGCGCGACCGCGCCTGTCTCGCCGCGGATCTGTGGATCGATGCCGCCGGGCGGAAGCGGCGTCACCGTTTTCGCCGTGCGATCATGCGCTCGGCGGCGCGGCTGACCTATGATGAGGTCCAGGCGGTACAGGACGGGCTGCTCGCCGCCGCGCCGCCCGTCGCGGCGGAGCGGTTCGTCGCGCTTTACGGCGCCTTCGCCGCGCTCGACCAGGCGCGCCGCGCCCGCGGCGCCCTCGAGCTCGACCTCGTCGAGCACCGCGTCGTGCTCGACGACAGCCGCCGGCCAATAGCGATCGTGCCGCGGCCGCGTCTCGACAGCCATCGCCTGATCGAGGAATACATGATCCTGGCGAATGTCGCCGCGGCGGAGGAGCTGGAAAATCGCGGACGGGCCTTCCCGTATCGCGTGCACGACGCGCCGTCCCCGGACAAGCTGGCTGAATTGCACGATTTTCTGGTCGAGCTCGGGATTCCCGGCCTGGCTCTCGCCAAAGGCCAGGCGCCTCGGCCGGAGCTGTTCAACCGCATCCTGCGGCGCGCCGCCGCCACCCCGCAGGCGCAGCTCGTCAACGAGCTGGTGCTGCGCAGCCAGTCGCAGGCCGTCTACAGCCCGCGCAACCTCGGGCATTTCGGGCTGGCGTTGCGGCGCTACGCGCATTTCACCTCGCCGATCCGGCGCTACGCCGACCTGCTGGTGCATCGCGCGCTTTTAGGAGAGCCGCTCGCCGCCGGTTCTCTGGACGAGGTCGCGGAGCACATCTCGATGACCGAACGGCGCGCCACCGCCGCCGAGCGCGCGGCGCTCGACCGCTACCGTGCGATGCTGCTGGCGCCCGAGCTTGGCGCCGTATTCGCGGCGCGCATCACCGGGATCGCCGAGTTCGGCGTGTTCGTGACGCTGTCGCAGACCGGTGCCGACGGTCTTGTCCCGGTTTCGACCCTGCCCAGCGATTACTACCGGCGCGACGCCAGCGGACGGCGTCTGGTCGGGCGGGGTTCCGGCCGCGTCTATACCCTCGGCGATTCGGTCAGCGTGCGGCTGCACGAGGCGGACCCGGTCGGCGGCCGCCTGATCTTCCACATCGAAACCGACGCACAGGGCGCCGTGCCGCCCGACTCTCCGCTGCCGGGCCGGAGGCACTTTCCCCCGCAGCGCCGCAGACGCTTTCCGCCCCAACGGCGGGGGTGACGCCGCGGCGTCAATCCCGTTCCCTACCGTTGATTGCCGCGGCATCGCATTCTACTGTGGCGCAGCGTCGACAGCCGAGGCTGAGACCTCATGCCGATGACGCAGCAGCCGGCAACCGGCTACAGGCTGTGGGGCAAGCCGGGATTGGGTTCGATGCGCAGGGGCCGATCGCAGTCAACTCCGAGGCACTTGCCGGCGGGCGTGTTGCTGATCGCCGCGCTTGTGCTGCTGGTGCGCTGTGCCGCCGCACCCTTGCCCGCCGGCGGTTCTACGGAGCAGCTGTTCTCGCGCGGGCTCGACGAGATCGTCGACCTCTACATCGACCCGGTGTCGCCGCGCCGGCTGGTCCTTTCGGGCGCCCAGCACCTTGCCCGGCTGGACGAAAATTTCTCCGTGTCCGAGACCGCGGGCGGTCCCGCGGGGTCCGCGCTCGTGCTTTCCTATGGCGGCCGCGAGATCGGGGTCTACCAAACGCCGGCCGAGGACAAGGTGCATGGTTGGGCCGAGGTGGTCTCTCGCGTGATCGCCGATGCCAAGGCGGCGTCGCCGAAGCTGGCGGCATTGTCGCAGGAGCAGATCGACCAGGCGGTGTTCGACGGCATCACCGGAGCGCTGGACCGGTTCTCGCGCTATTCCCCGCCCGAGACCGCCAGGGATCAGCGCGCCGCGCGCGACGGTTTTGGCGGCATCGGAGTCAGCCTCGACGCGGCCGATCGCGATTTCCGAGTGAGCGCCATCACGCCGCACGGACCGGCCGACCGCGCCGGGGTGCGCCCGGGCGACGTGCTCGTCGCCGTTGACGGGTTGCCGACCGCCGGCCGGCCGCAGGGCGAGGTCGTGAAGCAGCTGCGCGGGCCGCTGTTCAGCCGGATCGACTTGACGCTGGCGCGCGACGGTTCGCCCGGAAAGCGCCGCTTGCGGATGGAGCGCGAGCTGATCATCCTGCCGACGGTCAGCCTGTCGCGCGACGGCGACATCGCCGTGATCCGGATCGCGAGCTTCAACCAGAGCACGACGCAGCGACTGGTAGACAGCCTGGCCGAGGCACAGCGCCAAGCCGGCGGGCGGCTTCGGGGCATTGTCCTCGATCTGCGCAACAATCCCGGCGGGCTGCTCGATCAGGCGGTCAGCCTCGCCGACGAGTTCATCGCCAACGGCCCGATTATTGCGACGGTCGGCCGTCACCCGGCCAGCCGGCAATATTTCGCCGCTTCGGGAGACGGCATCGCGCCGCAAATCCCGATCGTCGTGCTGGTCAACGGCGGTTCAGCTTCGGCCGCCGAGATCGTCGCGGCGGCGCTGCAGGACGCCGGGCGTGCCGTCGTGGTCGGCAGTTCGTCCTACGGCAAGGGTACGGTCCAGACCGTCGTCCGCCTGCCCAACGACGGCGATCTGACATTGACCTGGGCGCGGCTGGTCGCGCCCTCGGGCTACATCCTCAATGGTCACGGCGTGGTGCCGACCCTGTGCACGAGCGATCTGGGCGACAATGACGGCGCCGTAGACCAGGGCTTGCGGCGCGCCGTCGCAACCTCGGCGGCGCAGCCGCGCTCCACCCTCGACGAGCGCGCCTGGGCCGCGCTGCGCGGGGCCTGTCCGTCACGCCACGGCGATCGCGGGATCGATGTGAGGATCGCCGAGCGGGTGTTGCAGGACCCGGCGCTGTACGCACGGGCCGTGCGCGTGATGGCCGCTGCCGCGCATGCGCCGCAGCAGGCCGCCGTGCCGGGCTCCGACTTGACAGCCGGCGGCGGGGCGCTATCTTCGGGTTCGACCAATCCCTGACAACGAGGCCCTGCGATGGCCAAGACCAACACCGTCCTGATCAAGCTGGTCAGCAGCGCCGATACCGGGTTCTTTTACGTGACCAAAAAGAATCCGCGTACCAAGACCAACAAGCTCGAGCTGAAGAAATTCGACCCGGTCGCGCGCAAGCACGTCATCTTCAAGGAAGCCAAGATCAAGTAACTCGGTCCGGGCAGTTACCGACAGCAGAAAAGCCCGCACCTGCGGGCTTTTTCTGCTGAGGCGGCTCAGGAGGCGATCGCTATCGTCTCTTCCTCCGGCTGGTCGACAGCCAGAGCGATCACCCGGTCGCGGCCGGCGTGCTTCGCGGCGTAGAGCGCGTCGTCGGCGCGCTTCAGAAGCCTCTCCGCGGTCTCTTGCTCTCCTTCGGCTACCGACACCCCGATGCTGATCGTGACCGGGACGGGGCTGGCAGCATCCTTGAGGCTGAAGGGGTGGTTCGCCATCGCGAGCCGGATGCGCTCGGCGACCGCGGCGGCGATGCCGAGATTGGTCTCCGGCATCAGGACCAGGAATTCCTCGCCGCCGAGCCGGGCCACGAGATCGAAGCTGCGTACGCAACGCAGAGTGCGGGCGGCCAGTTCGCGCAGCACCAGGTCCCCGGCGGCGTGGCCGTAAGTGTCGTTGATCTGCTTGAAGTGGTCGATGTCGAACATCAGCACGGCGACCCCGGTGCCGCCTTCATTGGCTCGGGCGATCAGTTCATCGAGATGCGCCAGCACGTAACGCCGGTTGTACAACCCGGTCAGCTCGTCGGTCAGCGCCAGCGACAGGCTTCGCCGGTAGTTCTCGCGCAGGCGATCCTGCAGCCGTTTGCGCCGGATCTGGGTGCGGGCCCGCGCCAGCAGCTCGTTGCGGTCGACGGGTCGGATCAGATAATCGTTGGCGCCGAGATCGAGGCCCTTGGCGAGCCGCGGCAGCTCGGAATCGTCGGCGATCAGCAATATCGGCAGTTGCCGGAACGTCTCGGTCGCGCGCCATTGCGACACCAGCCGCAGCGAATCCCCGTCCGGCATCGACAGGCTCGCGATGATCAGTTCGGTGCCGGCGTCGAGCAGCGACTGGGCTTCGGTACAGTTGCCGGCCCGCACCACGGTCTCGGCGATCGGGGCGAGCGTGTCGGCGATCCGCGATCCGGCGAAGCTGTTGTGCTCGATCAGCAGAATGCGTGCCGGGCTCTGATCCTCGCTGGTTCCCTCATCGCCGTCGTGACTGAAGCGGCCGCAGATCTCCTCGCGCAGACGCCATTCGTCCATCATCCGCTTGAGCCGGACCAGCGAACGCACACGCGCAAACAGCGCGATGTCGTTGACCGGCTTGGTCAGGAAATCATCGGCGCCGGCTTCCAGCCCGCGCAGGCGATCGGTGACATCCGACAGCGCCGTTACCATGACGACCGGGATGTCGGCGGTTTGCGGGTTGGCCTTCAGCTGGCGGCACACCTCGAACCCGTCCATGCGCGGCATCATCACGTCGAGCAGGATGATGTCCGGCCGCTCGGCGTCGGCAAGCCGTAGCGCCGCCGGTCCATTGAATGCGGAAAGCACGTCGAAGTACTCGCTCGACAGCTTGGCTTCGAGCAGCTTGACATTGACCTCGACGTCGTCGACGACCAGCACGCGCGCGGACATCAGGGGACCAACCGGGTTCGGGTGGCGGACGAGGGTCTGGTTCAGGCGAGAAACCGTTCGACGGTGCGCAGAAAGCTCGCAACCGATATCGGCTTCGCGATGTACGCTTCGCAGCCGCCTTCGCGGATCTTTTCTTCGTCACCCTTCATCGCGAAGGCGGTCACGGCAATAATCGGGATCGCGCGCAGATCATCGTCTTCCTTGATCCAGCGGGTGACCTCGAGACCGGAGACTTCGGGCAGCTGAATGTCCATCAGGATGAGGTGCGGACGGTGCTGGCGCGCCAGCTTGAGCGCTTCGACCCCGTCCTTCGTCTGCAGCGTGTCGTAGCCATGCGCCTCGAGAAGATCGTTGAAGAGCTTCATGTTGAGGTCGTTGTCTTCGACGATCAGCACCCTTTTCGGCAACAGCCGGTCGGGATCGCCTTCCAGGTTCACGATTTCCAGTCCCATGGTTCGATCGATCCCGAACAGATGCCGGCGTGCCGGAGGGAACGGCACCATTCCGCCGCAAGCCGTTGCAAAAAGCGGCATCCGGCCTGCGGTGGCATAACCGGTTCTAGAAGCCCGGCTTTAAGAAATCGTAAGCGGGGCTGCGCTGGGCCGCGGTCCCGCCGCATCGCGCCCGGCCTCGATGCCGTGAGTGCGCCGTGAGCCGCGGTCTGCGGATCGGTGTCGATCTCGGCGGCACCAAGATCGAGGCTGCTGTCCTCGACCGGGCGGGCCCGATCGTCCTGCGCCGGCGCATCCCGACGCCGAGCGGCGATTACCACGCGACGATGGCGGCGATCGCCGGCCTGGTCCGCCACATCGAGGACGCGCTCGGAGAACGGGCCACGGTTGGCATTGCGATGCCGGGGGCCCTCTCGCCACAGACCGGTCTGGTCAAGAACGCCAACTCGACCTGGCTGAACGGCCGCCCGCTGCAGACCGATATCGAAACCGTGCTGGGGCGCCCGGTACGCCTCGCCAATGATGCCAACTGCTTTGCGTTGTCCGAAGCGACGGATGGCGCCGGCGCAGGTTTCCACACGGTTTTCGGGGTCATCCTCGGCACCGGGGTGGGCGGAGGTGTCGCGATCGCCGGACGGGTCCTGGTCGGCGCCAACGCGATCGCCGGAGAATGGGGCCACAATCCGCTCCCGTGGCCGGTCCCGGATGGCGAGCCGGATGCGGAGATCCCGGGACCGCCCTGTTACTGCGGCCGCCGCGGCTGCATCGAGACCTTCCTGTCGGGCCCTGGAATGACTGCCGACCACGCCCGGCACACCGGGCGCGGTCTTGCCGCCCCGGACATCGCCGCCGCCGCGGCCGCCGGCGACCCGGAATGCGGCCCGACCCTGCGGCGCTATGTTGGACGGCTCGCCCGGGCGCTGGCCGCAACCATCAACTTCCTCGATCCGGAAATCATCGTGCTGGGCGGCGGCTTGTCGGCCATTGCTGCCTTGTACGAGCAGGTCCCGCCTCTGTGGGCGCCTTATGTTTTCTCGGATCGCATCGCTACCCGGCTGCTGCCGCCGGTTCATGGCGATTCCAGCGGGGTGCGCGGCGCGGCGTGGCTGTGGCGGCCCGAGGAGGCGTGCTGACCGCGCGGCTGAACGCCCTGTGCCGCGATTGCGGCGGGCTCGCCGGCGCTGCCCTCCTCGGCCCGGCGCACGATGAGCGCTGTGCAAAATGCGGCTCGCCCCGCCTCCTGCGCCATCCGGAGCTTGTCGAACTCGCGATCGCGCATATCGATTGCGATGCCTTCTATGCAACGGTCGAGAAGCGCGACCGGCCCGAGCTGCGCGAGGTGCCGGTGATCGTCGGCGGCGGCACCCGCGGTGTCGTGCTCGCCTGCTGTTATGTGGCGCGGATTTATGGCGTGCGCTCGGCGATGCCGATGTTCAAGGCGCTCGCCGCGTGCCCCGACGCCGTCGTGATCCGCCCGGACATGGCGAAATACCGCGAGGCCGGCCGCGCCGTTCGCAGCGAAATGCATCGGTTGACGCCGCTGGTCGAGCCGCTCTCGATCGATGAGGCCTTTCTCGACCTCGGCGGTACCGCCGCGCTCCACAACGCCTGCCCGGCGCAGCTGCTCGCGACCTTGGCGCGCCGGGTCGAGACCCGGCTCGGGATCACCGTCTCGATCGGGCTCAGCTACAACAAGTTTCTCGCCAAGATCGCCTCCGACCTCGACAAGCCGCGCGGGTTCGCGGTCATCGGACGGGCCGAGGCCGGCGCGTTCCTCGCCGACAAGCCGGTTGCCTGGCTTTGGGGGGTCGGGGCCGCGACCCAGCGGCGGCTCGCGGCCGACGGGCTGACATTGATCGGGCAATTGCGCGGGGTCGATGAGCGCGACCTGGCGGCGCGCTATGGTCGGATGGGTTTGCGCCTCGCGCAACTGGCGCGCGGCGAGGACGTGCGCCGCGTCAGCTCTTCGGCCCGGGCGCGTTCGATCTCGGCCGAGACTACCCTGGCGCGCGATGAAGCCGATATCGAAGCGCTGGCGCGGGAGCTGCGGCCGCTATGCGACACCGTGGCGATGCGGCTGAAGCAGGCGGGGCTGGCGGCCGGCAGCGTGACCCTCAAGCTCAAAACCGCCGCGTTCCAGGTGCGCACCCGCTCGCGGCACCTGGCCGATCCGAGCCAGCTCGCCGCCACGCTGTACCGCACCGCTGTCATGTTGCTGGCCGGCGAGGCCGACGGCCGCACCCGGTTCCGGCTGATCGGGATCGGCGCCGACACTCTGGTTGATGCCGCAACCGCCGATCTGCCGACCCTGTTCGACCGCGAATTCGCGCGCCCGGGCCGGATCGAGCGCGCCATCGACGAGGTCCGCTCGCGCCATGGCGCCGCCGCTCTGCGCCGCGGATCTTCTTCGTAAACGGGCCGAAGCGCAGCCGCGATCACCGTCGGTCCGTGGCGACACCGTGACCGCAGTGACCGGCTTTGTTGCGGGAAGCTTCCGAGGGCAGCCGCCGGCCTGCCGGTTCGACCGGCCCGCTCAGGCTTGGCGCCCGCCCGGCGAGTTGGGTTCTGACCTGGTTGAACGCGCAGCGCCAAACTGCCCCGGCGAACGGCCTGCGTCAATTTGGGCGGCAACCTCCTCGATCGACGAGCCGACATAAACCGGCCTGACGGTCGGGCCGCCATCGAACTTTTCGACGTCGAACGGCCCTTCGGATTGATGCACTCCCCAGAACTTTTCATTGCATTCGACAATGTTGTACCCGGTATCGTGATAGCCGTTGACCTGAAGCCGGGGATGGGAAGTACGACCTTCCCGCATGGCTTTTTCTGCTGCACGCGTAAGCTCGACCGAATTCAAGCTCTCGCCGCGCTCGGCCTTGCCGCGCTGCCCTTCGATGCGCGGCAGCCGCCGCTCGCCGTGCTGCGCATCTCGCGTGAATATCCATGTGCAGAACGAATCGGTAAATCCCTCGGCGCGCAGCGGCGCCGTTCCCAACAATTCGGCGCGGTATCCCCGGTCTCTGAAGAATTCCTCCACGCCTTCGGCGCTGAGAAAGATGCTTGTGGTAGCCAGCCCGGCGAGGAAGTGCGCCGGCTCTTCATAAACCTGAACCCGGTAGCTGCGCCCCCCATACTCGGCGTTGAGCCAGCGCGAGCGGGGCCTCGTCTCAGTCGCGACCCAGCCGCCCAGAAAAATCTTGTCGCTGAGCTGAATCATCAGCTCCATAAAAGGAAACGGATTTTGGCAGTGGTAAACGACTCCATGCGCGTACACCAAATCGTAGCGGCGAGACGCCCATGGACCGGGATATTGAAAGTTGTCGGTAAAGATCTCGACGTTGCGCCAACCGAAGGCATATTGTGCCGCCAGCAGCTTGACGACATTTTCCGGCCGTCCCTCGACGGCGGTTACCTGACGCGCCCCGCTGGCGACGAGAAAGCCGGTGTGAATTCCGTCCGCCGGACCGAATTCGAGCACCGTCTTGTCTTTTACGTCCAGCGCCGGGTTCAGTCCCGGCACCAGCGCGGCATATATATTGCACATATGTTCGAAATAGCCTTCGTGGGCCGCTAACGTTTCGGGTACCTTGTTGATCTGGTCATTGGCGCCAACGTTGTAGTCGAGCAGAAGCATGACTTCGAGCATGACGGAAAGCGGCAGCGTCAGCTCCCACAACGTGGAGAATTTGCGGCATTTCTCACGCAGTTCGAATAGACTCGTGTAGTCGGAATATGTTTGCGGGATTTCGCAAAGAATCAGATGGCCCGATGTCGAAACGAGTGGTGCGGGCTCGCCATAATGCCAGCCGACTACCTTGACGCTGATGCCCCCGCTCTGCAGCGCGGCGGATACCGGAGCAATTCGGCCGGTATCGCCGATCAGGATTACCGGCTCTGTCTTGCCGCGCAAGACCGTGCGCAGGGCCACACCCACATTCTTCATCGAACCAAAGAAAGCGTACAAAAGAAAATCGTTCGGGTGGGCGCCGACCTCAGCCGACAAGCCTCGGCGACCGCGCCAGCCGAACCCCGTAATCAGGTTTTTGAGCGTGTCTCTATTGGCAAGCGTATTGTCGCTCTCGGCTGTGACGGCTGGCGGCATCGGAAACCCCGGTTGGGAATGCAGGTTCGAGGCGGTTTTAACATACTCAACTTGGCCAAATCTATGTTGGGGTGCCCGATCAGGATTGCCGCCGGCTTGGCGTAATTTTGCTCGGCCGGGTGACGGCTCCAACGGGCCGAGTAGGAGCGCGTTGCGCAGCGGTCTTTTACGGCGCCGGGCGGCGCTGCGGCTGTTGTGCGCTCGAAGGCGGGGTGGCGCGCAGCACGCGGGCGTTGCGATAAAGCGGTCCGACCAGCTGGAGACCGATGACAGCCCGCCGGAGGTGAGCCCGCCTATGCACCGGTGGCCGCCCTGCGGGCCTCGGGTCGCCTGCGAGGAGAGGGGCGTCGCCGAGCGGGTGCCGGGTGCAAGGGTGGGTTTCGCGCCCTAAACCAACCGCTTGGTCATGTAGAAACGGGTATGACCGGGTGGGTCGCACTCGATTCGGGCGGCGACTTCCCAGCCCTGTTTTTGGTAGAACCCCGGCGCCTGAAAGTGCAGCGTCGACAGCACCGCGCGGGTACAGCCGCGCCGCCGCCCTTCGGCTTCGGCGAGACCCAATACCCGGCAGCCCAGCCGGCCGCGCCGCAATCGTTCGGGCAGGTGAAAGCGCTCGATCGTCAACAGGCCGAGATAGCTGCGGCCGTACAAACCGCCGACAACGGCGCCGCTCTGCAGATCGCGTACCAGCACGGCGAGCGGGAGCGCATCCGAATGCCCGGCCTGGGTCAGATTGTAGGCGGCAAGCCCCTCGGCTATGACGGCGCGGTCATCCTCGCTCGGCGCATCGGTCACCGTGATCGGCGGCTCGGCCGTGTCCATCATCTTCATGTCCCTTCAGATTGGCGGTCGGCGCTGCGGCCGGGTGCGCTCGAAGGCACGCGCGGCGCGCAGCACGCGAGCGTCGCCATAAAGCGGCCCGACCAGCTGCAGGCCGATCGGCAGCCCGCCCGAGGTCAGCCCGCACGGAATTGTCGCTGCCGGCTGGCGGGTCATGTTGAACGGATAGCTGAACGGCGACCAGTCGAGCCAATGACGCTCGGTCGCGGGATCGTTGAGATCCTGCGCCACCGGCAGGGCAGGGACCGGCATCATCGGCGTGGCCAGCAGGTCGTAGCGGCGATGGAACTCCGCCATGCGCTGGGCGAGGGCGGTGCGAACGCTGTTGGCATCGAGGTAATCAGCGGCAGTGATTTCCGCGCCGGCCTGCGCCGTCGCCAGCAGACCAGGGTCGAGCAGACCGTGGCGCTCGGCCGGGAACCCCGCGACGATGCGGGCGGCGCCGGCCGCCCACAAGGTGAACAGCGCCTCGCGGGGCGGTGCGAAAATCTGGTCCACCGGCTCGACAATCGCGCCGAGCTCCTCAAATCGCCGGACTGCTTCGGCCGCCGCCGCCGCAATCTCCGGATCGACCCGGGCATAGCCGAGATCGGCGCTGTAGCCGATACGCCAGCCGCGCACCCCGCCATCGAGTCCGTCCAGATAATTCCGGGGGTCGGGCGGCAGCGCATAGGGGTCGCGGTCGTCGGGCTGGGCCAGCACGGTCAGCATCAACGCCGCGTCCGCGACCGAGCGGGTCATCGGCCCGATATGCGACAGCAATCCCATCGGCGAGGATGGATACGCCGGGACCCGGCCGAAGCTCGGCTTCAGCCCGAAGATGCCGGTGAACGCCGCCGGAATACGGATCGAGCCGGCGCCGTCGCTGCCGACATGCAGCGGCGCGATCCCGGCGGCGCAAGCTGCCGCCGCCCCGGCGCTGCTGCCGCCCGGCGTGCGGTCGAGGTTCCACGGGTTCCGGGTAATGCCGGTCAGCGGGCTGTCGCCGAGCGCCTTCCAGCCGAATTCAGGGGTCGCGGTCTTGCCCAGGATCACGGCGCCGGCCTCGCGCAGCCGAGCCGTGGCCGGCGCATCTTCCGACCAGTCCTGCTCCGGATCGACCAGCAGCGAGCCCCGCCGGGTCGGGAACCCGCGCATCAGCACGAGGTCCTTGATCGTCACCGGCACGCCATCAAGCCGGCCGACGGCCTCGCCGCGCAGCCAGCGCCCTTCGGACTGCCGCGCTGCCGCCATCGCGCCTTCGCCGTCGACAATCGTGAAGGCGTTCAGTCGCGGCTGCAGCAGAGCCAGGCGGTCGAGCAGCGTCCGGGCCGTCTCGACCGGGGACAGCGCGCGGTTTCGATACAGATCGAGCAACGCCGTTGCCGATGCATACGGAATGTCGGACTCGGCAGTCATCGGGCGGCCTTCCTCAATCGGATTATCGAGAGCCCGCCAACCCGGCTTATTCGGCGGCCGGTCGTTCGGCGACGGACATGGCGGCGCGCGTCTCGATAACGCGGGGGAAATACAGGTGGACAGCGGTGCCGACGCCTTCGGCGCTCTCGACCTTGGCGAAGCCGCCGAGCCGAACAGCAACCTCCCGCGCGGCGGCGATTGCCGGGCTGCGGCTGACCTTGGGGTCGAAGATGCGGTCGAGCGCCGTCGCGGACAGGCCGCGCCCGTGATGGCGGACGGTGGCGCGCGCATATTCGCCGCCGCGCCCGCCGTGGATCTCGGCCGCGGCGGACGCGTCGAGGGCAACATTGCGGGTTCCGACCACCAGCGAACCGCCTGGGCGAAGGTCCGCGGCGGCAGCCGCCACCAGCTCGCGAATGGCCGAACTCACCGCCGCCGGATCGGCACGGCAGGGCCACAGCTCGGGCAACAGCGAGAACTGGAAGGTGGCCCGGCGCGGCAAGCGCAGCCGCAACACCGGTTCGAGGTGCGTCAGAATGTCGTTGAGATCGGTCGGCGGGTGGGTGTCCTCCGGTGTGACCAGCGGAGCCGCGGGTTCGGGGCCAAGTGGGCGCGAGCCCGATTTCGTCCGGCCAAGCGCCGCTTTGATCTGCTGCCCGAGCGCGGCGAAACGCCGGGCCTGCTGCCCGGTCTGGAGAGGGCGGACGGGCAGGGGTTCCGGCTCTTGCGGCAAAGCTGCCGTTTCGGGGGCTGTCCGGGGACGGCGCCACCACCACCAAAGCAAGGCGGCAGCCACCAGGAGCGCCGCTGCCGCCGTGCCGGCCAGCAACAACCCGCGTCGATCATCGGCCCGGCCGTTCTCCGGGGCGAGATCGCGGACGAAGGCGGCCGGATCGGGGGCGCGCGGCACGGCTCCGCTGGCCGCCAGCACATCGGCGATGCGGCTCCAGCGCTCGTGGTTGTTGTGCCCTATCGGCACCTCGGGATAACGCGCCAAACGCGCCGCCAACTCGGCCTGGTACCGCGCCAAGCCGGCGGGATCGGGCCCGGCCATTTCGGCGTGATGTTCCGCCACCAGGCGGCCGGCGATCTGATCGGCGTGCTGGAAGGCATATTCCCAGCCCTTCAGCGAGGCCTCGCGAAAGCGCCGCACCGTGTCGGGCTGGTCGGCCGCGAAGCGTTGCAGCGTGAACAGCGTGTCGCCGTAGAACTCGACCCGGTAATCGGCCGGGTCGAAGGATTTAAGCGCGAGGCCGCGCTGGCGCGCCAGCCACGGCACGGTCCAGGCCGAGCCGATGGCCGCATCGACCCGCCCATCGGCCAGCGCGGCCACGGCCTGGCCGGACTCCACCGGCACGAAATGCAGCCCGGCCGGGTCCACGCCCTCGCTGCGCAATGCGCTGATCAGCTCCTGCGAGAGGATATCGCTGGCCGGCGGCCGTCCAATCCGTGCTTTCGCCAAGGCTCCGGGCGAGGGATAATCGGCGTCGGCCCGGTAATAAACCGCGGCGCCGCTGCGCTGGAAAATCGGCGCCAGCAACGACAAGGGCAGACCCTGCGCCACGCGCAGCACGAGCTGCATCGTGCCGGTGCCGAACTGTGCATCGCCATGCGCCAGCACGCGCGCGGGGTCGACCGGGTCGGCGCCGGGCAGCGCACCCGGCCGGATCTCGACCTCGAACCCGGCCTGGCTGTAATAGCCCTGCCACAACGCCGCGTAATAGCCGGCGAACTCGAATTGCGGGGCGCCGGAAAGCTGCAGCACGAGCTTTTCTGCGGCGAGGCAGGAGCTGCTCCAGGCCGCAAGACCCAGCAGCAGGGACGTCGCGATCGCGGCCGTGGCGCCGCGCCGCCGCCGGACCGATCCGGTGCCACTCGCCGCGAGGCAGCCTATTCTGACCATAGAGCCTCCGGGGTGCCGCGGGCTTCCGACCGACCGATCGACGCCGCGCGGCTTTCGATTTGCCCGACATCTCAGCGCCAAGCCGCCGCGAAATCAACGCCGGTGCGCCGGGCGGGCGCAAGCTTGGCACGGCCGCACCGCTCTCCGATACTGCGACGTGCTGCCCCGGGCGGGCCGCTACACATCGAGGAACGGCCATGAGCGATGAATTGCCGACCGCGGCCCGTGTTGCGGATCCAGGCCTGCGGGCATTGTACCGGCTGGAAAACCGGTGGCAGGCCTGGCTCGACGTCGAGGCGGCATTGGCGCGGGCGCAGGCCGAACTCGGCATCATCCCGGCCGAGGCGGCCGAAGCAATCGCGCAAAAGGCGCGGCTGGAATCGCTCGACCGCGCCCGCATCGACGAAGGCTTCGCCCGTACCGGCCACACCATCGTGCCGCTGGTTTGGGAATTGAGCCGGGTGGTCGGCGAGCCGCATGGCGGCTGGGTGCATTGGGGGGCGACGACCCAAAACATCACCCAGACCGGCGACCTGCTGGTCTTGCGCCAGGCCCACGGCATCATCCTCGGCCTGATCGGAGACGCGCTCGCGGGGATGGCCGAGCTTGCCGAACGCGGCGCCGAGATGCCGATGCCCGGCCGCACCCACGGCCAGCACGCGGTGCCGGCGACCTTCGGCTACAAGGTCGCGGTGTGGATCGACGAGCTGCTCCGCCATGTCGAGCGGCTGCACCAGATCGCGCCGCGCCTGTTCGTGGCGATGCTGGGGGGCGGCGCCGGCACCTACGCCTCGCTTGGCCCGCAGGGCCCGGCGGTGCAGGCCGGCATCGCGCGGCAGCTCGGCTTCGGCTCGATGCGCGTGCCGTCGCGGGTGATCGGCGATCACCTCGCCGAGAACATCTGCGTGTTGGGCCTGCTGGCGGCGACCTGCGCCAAGATCGGGCGCGAGATCTACACATTGATGAAGACCGAATTCGGCGAGGTCGAGGAGCCGGTGCCGCCCGGCACGGTCGGCAGCTCGACGATGCCGCAAAAGCGCAACCCGAAGCTGTGCCAGGACATCATCGCTGCCGCCGCGGAAATCCGCAGCGCCGTGCCATTGGCGCTCGAGGCGATGCAGACCGAGCACGAGGCCGACCGCACCACCAGCCTGATGATGGACGCGGCCGAGGCGCGAGCCTGCATCGCCGCGGGCGACATGCTGGCTCGCCTGGTCGAGGTCGTGCGCGGCCTGCACCTCAATCCGGCGCGCATGCGGGCCAATCTCGATCTCGGCGGCGGGCTGATCATGGCCGAGGCGGTCATGCTGGACCTCGGCGCCGCGATCGGGCGGCAGCATGCGCACGACGTGGTCTACGACGCCGCCCAGGCCGCCTTTACCGAGGGCCGCTCTTTTGCCGAGCTGCTGGCGGCGGATCCCCGCGTGACCGCGCACCTCGACCAGAAGGCGATCGCGGCATTGCTCGACCCGGTCGCCTATACCGGGCTGTGCGCCGACATGGCCCGCGACGCGGCGGCACGGGCGCGGGCGGCCGCCGCTGAACTCGCCAGCGAGCGCTAAAAAGCGTCTTGATCGACGACCCGAATAGTCGAGGACCATTTGAGGGTCATTGGAATTTTTCGAGCCTTACATCCGGCCAATAGGGTCGTAAACGGATACCGCCGTGGGCGCGATCGCTGTTCTCTGGCCATTTCATAGGCCAAGATATCTGCTGCCTCTAATTGAGGAAGATCACTCGGACTTGCTACGCTTGCGGTTTTGATGCGTCCTTTGCCGTCTCCCCAATCATAAAGATCAACATACTCCTGCATCTTCGCGGCGCTGAAATGCTGCTGCTTTGCGAAGACGAGATTTATCGGTTGCTGATAGAGTCCATATAAATCATGGACGGCATGGCTGATAGCAGAGGATGTGCAGTCCTCTATGGCGTATTGATGAGCCTTTTTTGAGTCCCCAGATATTTGATTTCCGGCAGAGAAGGCACAAAATACCTCAACGTGGTCCAGCAGCATATTGAGAAGTGAGTTTAAAATATTGTTATGTCGTGCGTTGTCGCGGCTACCATCGCCACATTTGAAGTCATATGGCGGGATCCACGCTTCAAAGTCTGTCATGTGGAACCGCTGTAAGCCGTCCCGCTGAAGAGCACCCTCCCAGGCCGACTTGAAGGAGTCCCACTTCTCGATTCGCGAAACGCAGCCGCCGATGCTCATATTAAGCAGGCGACCATCGCCGTCATATTCACCGCTTTCATCGTAGTACGCCCAAATCATCGCTGTTCCCTCGGTTGGCAACTACTCAGCATCCCTCCCGTTTGGAGAGGGTGCGTTTATTGCGCACTCCACATATAGCATAGGGTACGCGGAAGGGAACGTCGTGCCGCTGCCGTCGATGTTGTTACGTCCAAAATACGAAAGTGGCGGACAGGTGCGACCGGCGGCGCTACTCCGGGCAGGGGCGGTCGGCGGTGCAGACGCGATCGAATTGCACCAGCAACGGCAGATAGTAGAGCGGGACCGACATCGACAACGGCAGCAGCCGCGCGTCGTCGGTCATCTGCAATTCGACTTGGCGCGGCGAAGTGTCGGGGTCGCCATCCTCGCTGGTTTCGCCTTTGAAGCCGGCGACCGGCCGCAAGGTCAATTGCAGGCGCAGCACGCTGTCATTGTCGCCCTTTCTGGGCAGCATTTGCGTCACCACGTCGAAACGCCGCGCGCCGTCATAGACCGGGATCGTGAACAAGCCCGCGACGTGCCGGCGCAATCGATCGCGGATCAGCGTCAGGACCGATATCGGGTCGATGACGCTTTTGCGGAACTGTTCGGCAAGAGGCGGCTTGCGGCTGGTGTCGTCGGGGCCGCGATCGGCGAACACCGCCCCGGCCCTGGTCACGAACCGCATGCTCAGATGCCGGTCATGCCGCTTTTTCAAATCGTAGATCGCGTCGTAACGCGCCGGCTCGGGCGCCTTTCCGGCGGCGAGGCGGCCCTCGCTGACGGCATGGCCCTGAAACCGGGTCACCAGATGCGCCAGGCCTTCGGAGCGGATCGCGATCTCGTAGCGGTAATCGCCGGCGCCGTCATGCAAGCCAAGCCGGATCACTGCCGCCGGCATGCCGGCCCAATAGGCGCGGTACAGCGCGACGAGATCCTCGGCCCGCGCCTGCCCGCAAAGCAGCAGCGCGGGCCAAGCCAGCGCGCCGACAAAAACAAGATAGCGCCACCGCATCGCCGGCCCGGAGGCCCGGCCTCAGACCTGCGCCAGCACCATCGGGCTGGATTCGAAGGCCGGCATGATCTCCTCGGCAAAGGTGCGTAAGCCGGCGACGGAGGCGGCCGGAGCGGCGAACAGCACGTTTTCGACGCCGCCCGCCTCCAGCTTTCTCAGGCGCGCGATGATCTCCTCCGGGGTGCCGAGCAAGGGCGCGTCGTCGAGTTCGAAGCTGTCGGGCTCGTCGCGGATATGGGCATAACGCTCGGCGCCGGCGCCGCGCGCGAGATCGCCGATGTTCTTCAGCACCTCGCGCCGGGTGTTGATCGCGCGCTTGCGTTCCTCTTCGTTGTGAACGATCTGCAAGCCGCGCGTGACTCCCACCATCATCGGGTTGTAGGCACGGCCGATCCGCTCGCATTCGTGGCGGAAGGTCGCGACGCGCTCGATGATCTGGTCGATCGGAGCGATCTGGTCGAGCAGCAGATTGTAGCCCTCGCGCGCGGCCCGCTGGATCGAGGTCGCGCTGCCGGCCCCCATCCAGAACGGCGGGTGCGGCTGCTGGATCGGCGCCGGCTCGACGACGATGTTGTCATAGCGCCACAACTTGCCGTGATGGGAGAACCGGCCCTTGGCGGTCCACGCCTTGCGGATCACGTCCATCGCCTCGTCGAAGCGCTCGGTTGCCTCGTCCTGCGGGATGCAGAAGCCGGAGAATTCGTACGGGCGGTAGCCCTTGCCGACGCCGAAATCGAGGCGGCCGTTCGACAGCAGGTCGAGGGTGGACGCCTCTTCCGCGACCAGCACCGGGTTGTGCCAGGGCAATACGACGACCGCGGTGCCGAGGCGGATGCGCTCGGTGCGCGCCGCGAGATAGCTCAACAGGTTCAGCGAGGCCGAGACCTGGCCGAAGCCGGTGAAATGGTGCTCGACCAGGAAGACGCTCGAAAAGCCGAGACGCTCGGCCTCGACCACATAATTGATGAACTCGTGATAGCCGGAGCTGTCGCCCGCCGGGCCGCCGCGCGCCCGGGCGCCGCCGAAAAGTCCGAATTTCATCTGCACTTCTCCCGCGCACGATCTCGAATTGTAACGCCGCCGCGCCCGGCCGCGATCCGGCCGGCCCGGCCATTTTGGGCATTGCCGCGGAAGTCCCGAGGCCGCGGCTTGCTCTCCGCACTATTCCGCCGGAAACGCGGCGGCAAATCCCTGTCGGCGGCGGCTGAACAGCCCGCGAAAGGCGGCGCCCAGGCGGCGGAAACCTTCCAGCTGGTGGCGCAAATACCCGTAACGGATCTCGGGACCGGACAGCGCCGCGACACCGGTACGGGCAAAGCCCGGGGCTCGCCGCCAGGTGCCGAAGATCATGTCCCACACCGGCAGCATCACCGCGAAATTGCAGCCGCGCGTGCGATCGAAGGGCGGCCGGGCATGCTCGATCGCGTGGTGGTGACGATGGAATTGCGGGCCGACGACAAGCCCCGATCCCCACCGCCCGAAACCGAGACGCACATTGGTGTGGGACAGGCTTTCGATCAGCCGGAAGCCGATCATGACCAGCGGAAACTCCTCGGGCGCGACCCCGATCAGCAGCGCGATCGTGCCGCTCCATACCGTCGCGAGCACATCGTCGATCAGGTGGTTGCGGTCATCCGACCATAAGGTCATTTGGCGCTGGTCGTGGTGAAGGCTGTGCAACGCCCACCACCACGACACCCGATGCTGCAGCCGATGGCGCCAATATTCGCCGAGATCCATCAAAACGATGTAGACGACGAAGGTGGCGAACGGCCACGCCGCCAGCGCCGGCAGCAGCTGCTCGACGGCGGGTGGAATATAGCCCTGAAAGCGCAGATAGCCGTCGATGACGACGCCGATCGGGGTCAGCAGCAGGAAGATGATCATCGGCACCAGGCCGAGGCGGTGGACCAGCGTGTAAACCACATCGGTGCGCACGGCGCGGCGGTCGTCCCAGCCCTCGGCGGGGCGCCACCATTCGAGCGGTCGACAGAGGACATAGGCGAGCGCGATTTCGAGCGCACCGAAGATCGCAAAGCCGACCGCGTCGAACGCGTCTTCCGACCAGTCCATCAGGCCGAACCGATAGAGCGCCGGCTCGACCGCGTTCTCGAAAAACATCCCCTGCAGCTGACCGATCAGATGCAGCAGCGCATCGATCATCCACCCCCTCCGCTTGCCGCGATCACGCCGGCTTCCCTCAATACACGTAGATGCCGTGCGGCGAGCGGCCGACCTGGATCGTCGCCTTGAGGTCGCCCGACTCCCGCTCGATCACGTTGACGAAAGCGCGCCAGCGGCCGGTAACCCACAGCTCGCGCCCGTCCGGCGACAACGCCATGTCATCCGGGCCCCCGGGCGCCGTCAACGTGCCGGTGACGGCGAGCGTATCGGCATCGAGCACCGAGATCGTGCCGGCGACGCGGTTCGAGACATAGAGCGTCTTGCCATCCGGCGAGACCAGGAAATTATGGGCGCCGCGCCCGGTCCGGATGCGGCGGATCACCGCGCCGTCTTTCGGATCCACCAGGGCGACGTGGTCGGAGCCCATGATTCCGACCAGCAATGTCCCGTCCGGCCGGGTCAAGACACCGGCCGGGTCGGGGCCGATTTGCGCCGTCCACAGCGTCTTGCCCGCGGCGAGATCGATCGCCATCAGGTTCTTGGTTCCCTGCAGGCTGACATAAACCGTGCCGTTGTCGGGCGAGAAGGCGATATGGCTCGGCATGCTCGGGGCAGGCAGGCGGTGCAGCAGCTCGAAGTTCTCGCCGTCGTAGATATCGACCCGGTCGAGCCGCAACGAGGTGGCGACGAACCATTTGCCGTCGCGGCTGAACCCGACCTGATACGGGTCGCTGGCTGCCAGGCGCCGCCTGACCTTGCCGGTGGAGCGTTCGATGAACGCCAATTCGTTGCCGCCGGCCATCGCGATGATCAGGGTTTGTCCGTCCGGCGTGACGATCAGGTGATGCGGCGAGCGTCCGACATGCACCCGCGCGGTTTCGGCGTAGCTGGCGGTATCGACAATGCTGATCGAATCGTCCTCGGAATTGAGAACCACCGCGGTCTTGGCCCAGCCGATGCCGGAAAACGCGATCGCGAGCGCCGCTCCAAGGAGGGCGCTCGAGCGCAGGCGGGCGAGGGCAGGGATCATCGCCGCAAGCCGGGGCAAAAGGGTTCCGGGCGCGTCAAGACAGGAAGGAAGGACGGAACGGGTCTGCCGAGGACTGACCGCAGGTTGCATATTTATTATACATAGCGCGTTGTCCGGATGGACGGAAGCGGCGCCGCGAACGTGCCTGATCCGTTTACGCCGGCAGAACCATCGGCGTCCCCGCGCCGGCGAAGCACAGCGGAAAGCCTATGAGCCCCTCAAAGGCAGATCCATAACGCCGACATCAATGCCGCTTCATGCGCTCCGTCGCGAGCACGAGCTGCTCGCGAATGCCGGGCTCCATCGCCGAATGGCCGGCGTCGGGTACAATGACGTAGTCGGCCTGCGGCCAGGCGCGGGCCAGTTCGTCTGCGCTGCGGATCGGGCACACCATGTCATAGCGTCCCTGCACGATGACTCCCGGCAGATCCCGCACCCGGCCGATTCGCGCTATCAGGTCGTCCGCCCCGAAAAACAGATGATGTTTGAAGTAATGCGCTTCGATGCGCGCCAGGCCCAGCGCCAGCCGGTCCTCGCCGAAGGCGGCAACGGTTTCCGGATTCGGCAGCAGCGTCGAGCAGGCG
>Ga0213875_10000319_pt1 | contig 45592 bp, 39 predicted proteins | sample BarmaccomBMRX_R8_FD_160105 | JGI IMG/M metagenome (GOLD analysis project Ga0213875, IMG submission 160105) | Root-associated microbial communities from Barbacenia macrantha in rupestrian grasslands, the National Park of Serra do Cipo, Brazil - RX_R8 | ecosystem: Host-associated > Plants > Roots...
GATGTATGCATGCAGTCCGGGAACACTTTGGGGTGAACACCCATCCGAACAAGTAGGGTCAATAGTTCAGCATTTAGGCCGTAACATTTAGCAAAAAACAAATCTTTCACCCAACAAGTGCTCTCCGAACCAAGCTAGATAGTCTCCTATCACTAGGCTCACCAACCAACCTGGACTTTGATTCTTATTATTCTTACCGAAAAGGATTGTTTCCAGCCTTCCATATGACATAAGAGCTCTTGGGTGGTGTGGGCCCAGGTCTTTGAGTGCCCGTCGTACCACGTGGTTGGTGCACTAGGCTGATCGAGACTCTACTTTTAGGATCTGGCACCTGCGCCCGGCCCGGTCTGCCTGTGAATTTTTGCTTCGGTCGTGCGCGGTATGTTCGCGATTCGTACAAATGGAAGGCATCGCCTACCTTATCCCTTATTGGGCTGGGCCATTCCATCAAAGATTTGAGAAGGGTCTCGTATTTGATTTGATGGTCGGCGTGGCAATAGGCTTCGCTTCGTAGTAGACTAGTTTCCCAGCCCTTGCAAAGACTTCGCGAGAACGGTCAGGGGCGGCGCGGGGATGCGATTCGCCAAGCTGGGGCAAAAAATGCCGTCCGGCCCTACCAGATTCGGAATGCGAAGGTTCGAAAGGAAAGAAAGAGCTATGCTATTGACCGACCTTGAAGTACTTACTTCGAATCAATAGGTTTTTCATGAGGCGGTCCAAATAGAGAATGAGATGCAGAAGAGGGAAGGAACCTTTGATTTTGGGTACCCTACTTAAGTACCAAATTCGGGTTCCCTACCCAGGCCAGTTGTTGTAGCTGTGGGTAGGGCTTTCGTTCAACTCGCTCCGGGTTCCGATCTATATGACCTCCGGGCGGTACAAAGTACACCTCTTCCGTAGAGGTAGGTAGTAACCTAACCTTTCAGAGTCGGGGGAGCCGAGCCCTCAACTCTATCAAAGGAAAGATCTCCGTGCGTGGCCTGAGTTGGAATCCTAGAAAAGATGGATTGAGACTCCCTCCCCGGTCCCACGAAGATCTCTACGTACTTGTCCAGTCCAGGACAACTGAGATCTTCCGGTCTGCGTGCGTGGGAGCAGCTGAAAGAAATCAGAGTCTGGTCCACTCTGAATTCAGGCCCGGCCCGCCCGTCTGCTGCTAGGTCCGGGAATGGCGCCAGGCGAGGGCGCCGCTATGCCCCGCAGCTCTGCTGCGGCCGGCCTCCGGACTATGCAAAAGAATCGAGGCCGGGAGGTCTCGTCTGGTTCCCCCCGCCTTTGGTGATTGACCGAACAAATAGGCCGTCCCCTAATGAATCGAATGGTCCTTCGACCTTCGTTTGATGGGCATAGATTAGATCTAATCCCACTATGACTACGAGAAAAGCCCTGCCCTGGCACCTTCGCGTCACGGAGAGTAAGCTACTAGACTTCTATTAGCGCCGGACCGTCGAGTCGAATTGATCGTGTCATGTGCAACGTCCATCAATGATGGTTCATTAATGTCCATTGATTTAGACTCCTTCCCCCTTCCCTTATACGAAAAAGATCGAGATGGGCCCGAACCTGAACGGAAACAGAATTCGACTCACTCTCGTATGGCTCGCCCTCGAGCCCTGGGCAGGTCAGCCTCTTGTTCTGTTCCCGCCACGAGAAAGACGCAAGGAAGAGGTATGGTATGCCCAGCGCGTGGAGAATTTGTTGAGAGTGTCCGTTGTCTCGGTAGGGAACCATCTTTTCTCCTATTGTATTGAAAAAAAAAGGTCACGGTCCCCTATCCTTTGATCCAACCGGGGACGAGCCCCGACTTCCATAGGTCCTTGGTTCGACCCCCCGTATCGGTCCTTGCTTTTATTTAAGAAAGCTCCGCGGGGCCTCGTACTTGCTCAGTTCCTTTCGTCGAGTGCCCCGCCCGGTTCACTGGGCTGTTGGCCTACCAAGCACTTGCCCGCTGCTCCTGCCGCCCGCTTGGCGGGCTGAGCGCTCGTTATCCTTACTGTTCTCTCTGCTCCCTCCCATTGCTCCAGCTCGCACCCACTCTGGCCCGCCCTGCGAGGCCAGAGTGAGCTCAGCGGTCAGCCCCTGACGTTAGGGGGTCTTTCGCTTTTGCCAGATCCATAGAGATATTACGAGTCCTCCGTCCCAGATTCCCTCGCCGCGGCCATCTGGTTCACCGGTACTACCAAAAAGTCTCATGCTTAACTTACTGTGACTGATATAGTTGTCTTATCTCGGACCACGAAGACCCCGGTCGTGCTTCTGGTTTCCATTCCCATCATCATATTGAAGGAAACTCCTCGTGCTCTGCCATAAGAACTTGGAGTCCGTATCATGGTGAAGGTAAGGTAAGGCTGTGATTCTTGCTCAAAAAACTGACCGAAGGCCTTCGAGTTATTGGCTCGTCCGACCCGGCAGCATTTATGAGTCGCTCGTTCAACTGTCCCTCGGAGACAGGGTCGAGAAGTGCCATGCATGGTCGCCCCCCGTCCTTTCTTTCTCTCGGTCTATAAAGAAATGGATCAAAAAAGGGGACTTCTGCTACGGGCTATGCCACCCATTACTTATGAGGGAAGTAGCATCCGTCCCATCGCAAGCACCTACAATGTCATGATCACATTGGTTTACCCTTTTTTGGTAGTTCAACGGACGGTCGCCCCTCCAACAAGAAAAGGTAGAAATATGGAAACTTCTCTGCCATTTGGATCGGAGAATTTATGGAGGAAATCGGCTTTTAAATTTCCAGAAACCGCACGATTATATAGCCAAAGGGAATAGGCCGCGCCTAAAATCATCCCAAGCCCTGCTAATGTGGCTACTAAGCTATTTCTTTGGAAAGCTCCTACTGAGATTGGAAATTCCCCGATAAAGCTGCTAGTACCTGGTGAACTCATATTGGCCAAAGTGGAAGATAAGGAAATGGTAGGGAGATTCGGCATGGTGCTCACTGAACCTCCATAATATCTAAGAACTCGAGTCTTATGTCGGTCATATAGAACACCAACACATAGAAAAAGGGCTGGAGGAACCAGTCCATGACTTGACATCGGTGGAATGCTACCTCCAATTCCCTGTATGTTCGATAGAGCCAAAGATTCCCCCCACTGATCGGAGTAGGCCTCTTACCCCCCGAACCGTAGAAGATAGTTACCACCTATCATACGGCTTTCTAACTCCACTTCTTTTTCTGGTCGTTCCGCTCTGTCTGATCGATGGTAGTATCAGAGATCTCTAACCTTTTGACAACACGGTTGTCCGTTTTGAGTTGCGCACCTTTCTCCCCTACTAAAAAGTCTAGTATCACATCGTAGACCCCCACCCCAACTCTATCTTCCTTATCAGTGAACCGGAACATAGTGCATAGGTACTGTACTCCTCGATGCTACGAGGACGTGACATACTACGATCACGTACAGAAGTTCTGCCCTTCGGCTCGGCAATATGGAACCTCTAAACTGCTCCCTTTATAGACGGGATAGCTAGGACCCCTCCCCCCGCCTCAGACATAAAGGCAGTAGTTCCCCACGGCTGACAAAGCCTGGAGTTTAGGCCGTAAAAAGGCACCGGCCCCTCCCCCACTGGGATTTTGCTTTCCTTATCTACGCGCGCACTGCGTCAGCACTGGCGAAAAAGAGGTCGGCTTTAAAGAAGTTGAAGGGGCGGGCCGGGCCGTGTTTCCCCAGCGGCCACCCAGTGGCGGCAGAAAACGAACTCGGGTGGGCTCCGCGCGGTTCGCTTTTTATTGTATCATTCTCTTATAGAAGAGAAGCCCGCGTCCACGCGGGTAAAGCCCAGCGAAGCTGCAGGGAGCACTGAGCAATGGGGGGATGAGGCTTTTCCATGGGTTGGACCACACCACAGGCGGAAGTCCTTCCACGACAAGAGAAGGGTCGTTGTCGGACCGGAACGAACAAGAAAGGGAAGCTAGTCGTTGGAGGGAAGACAAGGCTCGTTCCGTGCGACTCCACAGAAGAGTACGCGCGCTACAAAACGCAGCCAGCTTAAAAACGCTAGCTAGCTACTATATTTAGTAAGTAGCCTATGTTAAACTAGGGTTGCCGTAGCGCGCCGGAGAGCAAGCGTAGGCAACACGTTTACTCTCCCCTGCTTGCTTCGAAAGCTCCGCTCGCAGCCTCCCCACCCTTGCTTAGCCTTCCACTTGTGTTGTGTGTGATCCTGGAGGCCGGAGTTTGTTCGGCGCCCGAGATTTCTTCTCTTCTTTCATGTTCTTGTAAAGAATGGTTTTTCGTCTTCCACGTTAAGAAAGACCAAGCAAGAACACAAATAAAGACCGTACCATTTTGCTACCTCGAAAGGGGGGTACTCCTTATGATGCTACGGATGGCTGTCCGAAGTGCAATGATAGGCTCGGATAGGATAGGATTGTGCGTGCCGGGCCCTTCGGGTATCCATATTTTGGCCGACCGTAGCGTAGGCCCAATTGTTAGTTTGTTACCTTCCACCGCTGTTACGCCAGAAATCCAAGGTTCCACACGAGCTCCCGTTCTGCGGCGTGGTGGCAGGACCGCTAGGGTGGGTGTAGGTAGGGTCAAATCTGCAGGGGTCATGCAAATACATAGGCCCCTTCCCTTCTGCCGAGTTGTTTAGAAGGCGCTTTCCGTTCTACGGTCCCTCGGAGCGAAGGGTTAGGCAGGTAGTACGGGCCCTCTGACTTCCAGCTATGTGCTGTGCGACTCCCGCGAAGCGAATGAAGGGAAGCTCGAAGAGCTTTCTCCGCCAGCGGCTTATGTAGTGGTCGGCATTCCTACGTGCTCCGACTTCTTGGGCCCCCCACTGGAGATGAGGGGTAACCTTAGGAAACTGTCGTGAGGCTTTGGTGACGAAGGTCACGGGGGTGAGGGTTGTTGGTCCGTGGTAGTCTTCCCTCCAACTCAATCAATATCAACAAGATGTCGTGACCATGACGCTTAGGCCGACTACTCTACTATAGGCTAGGCTACTTCTAGCTTCTATAGTGAGTGGCCCTTCCGCTTTCTTTTGTGTAGTTGTAGTTTGTATTGTACTGAATTGAACACATATCAAACAAAGGCGATCAATCAGTAGTTGCCCTTCTCCGGCCTGGGAAAAGCAGCGAACTCGTCAAGCCTTGGGCTTTCTTTTTTGAAGCGTGACACACGAACACGATTCCGTTATCAGCTGAAACCCGCCTGTCAGATTGAAGGTCGACTTATCTTATTGCCGTTCACTCTAAGACAGCGCTGATAGCTTGTAGTGAACAGCCCCCCAAACCGAAACCTTTGGTACTTAACTTAAGTAGTTAAGGCGAACAGCCCTCTTGCTACTATGATAGAGAGCCGTCTGCTTGTTGCCAAACCATCCGGAAAAAGGCCTTTTTTTTCATGGTCGCGACTGTTGTATTGTAGTAGGTCGGGGGAAGCGCTAGCTTCTACGACAGCTCTGCTTCCTCGTCTTGCTTCTGGCAAAGCTTCTACTTTGCTTGCTTGCGCAAAGGCTGCAAGTCCTTTTCGCTAGGTCCAAAAGCTTTCGTCAAAGCGAAAGATCTGATCTAACAGAAATCCCGCATATTGAGCGCAGCTGATATGTGGCTACTAGGCGCAATCATATCATGCCATAAAAGACTGAGGCCCACCATATAAAGTGCGAATAGATATGGATAGACAGACATTCCATTGAATCACGAAATGGCTCGTCGATCCAAATGAATCATTCTTCTGGTCTCTCTCCACCCCCCCGCCCCGAAACTGACCCACGGCACAGCGCCCATTCGCTTCGCGTGCGGGAAGGCAACGAAGTTTAGTTCAAGAGACCGCAGCGGAGTGGAGCAGCCGCGACACGAAGTTCCTTACCTTAGCTGGATCTCGCTGGTGCCACCTAAACGGTAGGTAGGCGGCGGATGTGTGACGTTTGGAGTTGTCGTTCATGCACCTGTCCTCAATAGAAGAATGAGTGATCCCTTCCCCTGCAGATCATGGCCTTACCACTCGGTCCCCGATGGCCAGCGGGGGATTCGGTATAGCAGCTCACCTTCGTTTGCGCTGCGCGTTCCCGCTGGACTGGACACGTCTTAGCTGTAGGAAGTATGGTTACGAAAGTGACTTCGGTTCGCCAGTTCAGGCTCAACTCCTCGCTTTACGTTAGCGGACCTACAGGCCGGGGCTCCGCGCTCTTTCTTTCTGTGTGGGACGATGCCGGGGAATGCGTCGAGGCGGCGAACTAGAACAACACAACTACATTTTCTTTTTCCCTCCATGAGATGAGCCCAGTGCATTGGACCGATGGATAAGAGAACTGAGCTGGCCCAAGGCTTGGGTGCTCTACATACGATGTAGACTCTATCAGATGAGTTATATCGATTTCTTTCTGATGGATCCAGAATAGATAGATATCTTGTCTCATCAATAGATAGAGGGCCCTCTTATTGTCCCTCCTCTCTATCCATTCCTACTCTTTTCGATCAAAATCTATCAATCGATTTGATTCTTGTTCTCGCCTTTCGTTCATTTCCGCCACAATAAGAAAGAAGCAAGCGAAAGAGCTAGAAGCGCTCGCTTCGCCGCGCCCAAGAATGATGATTCACGGGAAAGAGAAAGATTCGATTCGGACTTCGTAGAGTCGGTGCTGCTGCTGTCTGCGCGTAGGGCCGTCCCCCACTCCCGTCCCGGGGCGCTAAGTTTTCGTTTTTGGAACATTTGCTGACGCCTCGAATCGACGCTTTTGTTGCGACATGCTATGTTTTCTCCCCCATTGCTGGTAGGTTGATGGGTCGCACGCCCGGCACACATGTTTTGGCCTTGCTTGTGTGTCCATAACTCAAAATAGGTGACCTAACGGCCGCCGCCCGACTAGACATACCAATAGTCACCAGATTCATATGGGCTACTGGGGAGTAGGCAATGATCTTCTTAAGATCGATCTGTCTTGAAGTGGTCGAGGGAGTATATATTATAGCAATCGCGCTTGGAGTATAAATGAAAGGAGTGGAACGAAGTGTCGCTTCGGGAAACATGGGTATTGAAAATCTGAAAAAGCCGTGGGTTCCCAATTTTGAAGGAATTCCTGCCAAGATGACGGATCCAGCCGTAGGTGCCTCTACATGGGCTTCGGGTAACCAAATATGAACTGGTACCATAGGCACTTTGACGGCGAAAGAGGCGAAAGAAGCAATCCATAGAAAGATTTGGCGCCGCTCACTAAATTCTGTGGTTAATAAGATTTGTGAATCGGTGGTTCCTGTTTGGAGAAGAATCAACGGAATAGCTAATAGCATAAAAACGGATCCAAGTGAAGTATATAGGAAAAACTGATATGCTGCCTTGATCTTTCTTTGTCTCGAACCCCATACCCCTATAATAATGGTAGAGTAAGGGGTGGCCCAAAAGCGGAATTGACCGGTGGTGCTTGGTCGAAGCTCCTGTGGGTAGCCACTCCCTTCTCAGGGAACCGTACGTGAGACTTCCGCATCATACGGCTCCGTCCCGAGCTTCCGTCGTCGGCCCTTGTCATTAGACCCACTATGCAAAGCTTGTATTTTCCGCCTTGACTCTCGAATCTTTTGCTTCTCGGGTGGTGGCGAAACAATGCTGCTTGCGTTGCGGGGGATGCCCGCCCGTCGGGCCCGGCCTGCTTCCCGCCCGAAAGAACCGCTCACTAGCTAGCCGGACTAGTGGTAGGGTCCGTCAAAAACCCTGCCTTTCGAACCCCCAAGAAAAAAGGGGAAGAAAGATTGAGTGCGGCCTCTAGAGCACATGTAAGGCACCACAGTCGGGTTGCTCACACAGCAGATCTCTCTCTCTAGATATCCATAGATAGAGAGAGATCTGTGAAAGTGCAAGCACCTTATCTTATCGTCGCCCCCCGACTGATGGCCTTTAGGCAACTACGACTACTGTGATGTGAGCGGTTCCAATTGGTTTGATCTTTCCGGCCTCCACTTGTACGGAGATGCATAAAGGGACCCGCCCCTTTTTTGATCTTCATCTGACGGACAGGACCTTATAACCTGTCTCGAACCTTTTTTTTTTGACCAAACAAACATCTTCGGAATTCTACTGAACGGCTCCCCTCCCTTTGTTATAGCAACTTATCCTACGGTCTCCTCGCCAAGAGCTCCCCGGCGACGACGGAGGAAGCAACCTGCCTGCTGTGGCGGGGCGGCTTTGGATTTTTTACAATAAGACCTGGACGATTATCCCTACCCTCGGTAGCTTACGAGTTTACGTCCATCCCAGGTCGGGTACAGTTTCCTTTCTTTTTCTCCCTTGTAGCCGTTACCCGAATTCGCGCAAGTGTGTCCACACCCCCCTAACTTGACGAGGAATCCATTCTCGCGAACTAACACACCCCCTACACACACCTAGGAGCACCCCTTCCTGCATATCCATACAAGACCCGAGTAGGCGGGTCGAGGTCCTACGAGGTACCCACTACTCGGAGTACCCTCCCACCAAAAAAAGATGTGTGGTTCGGTGGTTCGACCAGAAATGCTATGCTTACGCACAAGACTACCCCTCTTCCCGAAAGCTTCGCGGGGACGACTTGACTCTTTACAACTTTACGACGACGGAGGACCGCCCGTAGGGGGTTTACTGCACAAGGCCCCTGCAGAGGAAAAGCTTTATCCCAGCGAATAGAAGATGCTCAGCTCCGCACAACATAGGGATTGGCACGCTTTCGGGAAGAACATAGAATAGTAGAGGATCCAGCATGCAGGACACGGCGATCATTAAAAATTCACGAATTAGAAATGCTGTAATATACTCTTTCCCATAACTTCTCATACCAGACCAACCCACTAAAATGCAAATAGGGATCAGAAATGTGGTCAATATCACGAAGAATAATGAGAGACCGTCTATACCCATATAAAAATGGATGTTTTCATAAGGAAGCCATCGAAGGCTTTCCACAAATTGAGATTTGGCCGTAGAAGGATCGAATTGTATCCGAGGAACAGGGGGGTACAAAAAAGTAATAAGAGAAGCGCACAGACCAATCAATCGTATCGGTCGTATTCTTGAATTTGGAATGAAAAGAGGAGTAATGCTTCCTAGCACGGGACAGGGAATAGGACCACTTAGATCGGAATAGCATTCACAGAAATGTTCTAACATAGAGTAGAATCGAAGATGGAAAAGATTCGTTGACAACAGTCAAAAGATGGGGCGCCGAATTACAATACATTAGGGCTCTATCTGTGCAAGTCAGCTGAACACCGCGATTGATGAGTGGGTAGGTGGGTTAGGTGCACCTCTCGCCCAGTGGGAAGTCATGAGGCTAGTCCCCCCTGAATGAAGAAGTAGTGGGGCCCCCTTCCCGCCCACGTATGCGCCTTTATCTTTATTTAGATTCTAAATATTAGAAGAGAAATTCGAATAAAAAATCCTTCTGGCAAAAGGCAATTCGTCGATTTCAATCCAAGGTGCACCTTGCCTTTTTTCAGTTTGTTACGCCTGGGTGGGGAGCTCTAAAAAGGTAATGAGATGGACAAGAAGTTTTCTACGAACGTAGTAGCAATCAACTTCGATATGTTTGGCCTCAAATGAAACTCTTGCATGAAAGACCGAGGCGCGAAAAATAAATAAAAGGGTCTTCAAATGAAACCTGCGATCAGAAAGTCACCAACGGAGCCATACAATCTCTCCAGTAGTGTGTGCCATGGCACGGTACTCCGCTTCGGCACTGGAACGAGCAACTGTCTCTTGCTTTTTGCTTTTCCTTTAGTTTTGAGAGTCTCCAAAAAAAAGACAGATGTAGTTGAGCACCTATCTGAAGGATCTCCGGCCCAATCGGCATCAGTAGTTGCACGCAACTCGTCAGAGGACGATGACGAAAAAAACGAGGGCTCGAGAAAGGTCTTCAATATATATATATTATATAAGAATCGAAGAGCTGCAAGGTGAACTGACCGGGCCATGAAAGGCTGACTTTCTTAGGAACAGCCAAGGCCGCAGGTCTGGGCGAGAGATCGTCAGATAAACCAAACTGTCGACCAACTGTCTGTACTGCGTCGGATCAGAGTTTGGTGAGCCATCAGTCGGACGGAGTTTCACGTTAAGCTCCTTTGGAGTGTCAAGAGTCTTCTCATCATTGAGTTGAGCTCATGTGATCAAGTCATGACCTTATTTGATCTGAGATACCATCCACGAGGAGAATGTGCGACCTCCAAGCCAAGAAAGTCGGGTGAGGCTCGACAAATATCGAGCGCGAGACTTGATCAGCATTATGGTAACGGAGTCATCGCCAGTAAGTTTCATATCATGAACATACAACAACAGAATAGCACGTCCTCGAGGAGAAAGAACGAAAGGCCGAATCATGATCACTCCGAGCAAACCCTGCCTGGATAACCACTGTGCTGAACTTAGAAAACCGACGCTCGAGGGGCTGAGACCATAGATCGCTTTGCGTAAGGGGCAGACAAGAGGAGAAGGAGCGGAATCTTGTCCAGGGGGACATGTACACCTCCTCATGAAGATCACCATGGTTGAAGGCATATTTGGAAGGTCTAACTGATAGAGTGGCCAACCGCTGCAAGGGCTATAAAGGTTCTGACACTAGTCATCTTAGCCACAGGCGCGTCAGTCTCCTCATAGTCTATGCCATACTCCCCGGAGTCACTTCTGGCGACCAGCCTAGCTTTGTATCTCTCAACAGACCCACGCGTCAACACTTTCAAAAAGAAAGCCAACGGCAACCAATAGCAAGCTTACCAGACGGAAGAGGAACAAGATCCCAAATGCCATTCTGCTGAAGGGAGTTCTTCAGACATTGCCTGTTACCAACATGGAATAGCGGCTGCCTGCCTCCCTAGTTGACTGAGAGGCTCATGGAAAGAGTGAACAGCAGCTAAAAAAAAAAGGCAGGAGAGGAGTGAACAAGTGAGATTCAAGGATGAGTGAAAATGCGAGAAGACCTACGAACCTGTGGCTTAGTCGGAGGATCGATAACCGAACTGATCTGGCGAGGCCGCAAGCTGCTGTGAATGCCTATCAAAAACCAATATAGGAATGTCACCGAGGCGAGAATATACTATGGTAATTGGGGGACGATGGACACGAGACACGTCGAGGAGGATGAGAGTCATCGTCAGATGGCAAAGACGAAGTCTCAGGAGAGGAAAGTAGAATAGAGGTGGACTCGGGACCCTACAGAAGGTAGGGCAGAGGAAGATGAAGGATAAATGAATACAACAAGTTTTCGACGAAAGAACACATGTGACGAGACCTGAAGGCGACGAGATTGAGGATCAACACAAATTTGTTTGCTAGGAGCCGGACCTCAACAGAATGAATTATCTCAGACGGGGGCAGTAGTTACAGTGTCATTAAACTGAAAGGGGAGGGCCAAGTCTTTTGCCAACTTGCAAGCCATACATGAAGACACATCAAAGGAAGGAAGGACTGAAAACGAAAATCACCCTGGCACACCATTTGCAAGATCTCGAAGACGAGAGACAGAAATATGTACCAGACGCAGGCTAATGCCACAACTGAGATGCTGAAAAAGGTGGCCCTATATCCACAGCAGCGAGAGAAGTAGTAGGTGGATGATGACAAAACTCCAAGTGGAAGAGGCGGCCTGACGGCCTCTCCCAATCAGCTTCCCGCTTGCCCCGGTTCGTAGGTCCTGCACAAGGCAACCAGAAGGAAGCATTCCATTCTGATTTTTTATTCACTACTTGGCCAACAGACATGGAAAGATTTGGAAATTCAAGACCTTAGATAAGGGCAGATTTATGATACGAACGAATAGAACCAACACAAGCAAGATCTAATAAAGATCCATAAGCAGTGAAGATAGAGGGATTACCGGAAAGAGGAGCAGTGCCATGGTTGAGAGCAGCCAGCCATTACCAGTCATATGATGATCGGCACCTCCATCAAATAACAATAAGTGAGGCCCGACCCTATCCCTTCGTGAACCAGTAGTTCGGGTTTGACCGAAGGTCTAAAGGTTCGTACTATGCCGAATAGTCAGTCGTCAGTCCCTCTTTTCCTGGACCTCCTAAGCTAGCTTACGCTTTTCTCTCCCAACGGAAATACCCCGCGAATACAGTCATTCACCAATGTCAGCTTTGGTAGACCAATCCTTCCCTCCCTGCGTCTGGTCTTTCCCCTTCCTGCTTTTGACTCTTCCTCTGATTCGGTTGGGAAGAGGGCCGGAAAGTATGAAGAGAATGGAGCCGGAGAACAAATCTGTGAATTTGGACTCACGAGTGGAGTTAGGAACAAGAGCATTTAGGGACAAGAGAGGAAGGCCACTCCCTTCCTCTTGACTTCTGTATTCATTTGCATTCTTTGATAAGGAGTTTCAAAAGGCATCTGGGAAGTACGAGAAGCAGGGGCAGCCGAGTTGTATTAAGGTTGAATACTTTTCCATAGGTAGTGGGGACCAGGTAGTGGGGTTTTTTTATGCCGATGTCGTAACGTAAACCGATGCCTCGGATTGCCCTATAACCTAATTCCTCCCGCTACAGAAAATAGATCTCTGCCCACGTCAAATGGTTTTCTTTCCGTATGCCCGATTGGATGCGAGGGAGGGAAGAATTTCATATGAACATTGCTTATACTTCGCGAACTTTAGCCAATGGAAAGGGATTCACTCAGTTGCTGATCGAGATCGAGCAGTGAACCCACACGTAGCATAGAGGCACCCATTGCTGATCCATGAGTAGCACGCACCAGGAGCTTCGGTAGGCTTTGGTAAATCAATTTCTGAAGCTCTGGACTCCTGTCCAAATTAGGCTCAGTTCAAAGTCAGTCTAACCAAGGCCAATTTTAGAGTCAGATCAGCTTCCATTCATTGATTTAGCTCTTCTGGTTGGCTGCCTACCACATACCAATAGTCTTGCAAACGGAAACTGTATAGCCAGCCCTCACACGAAGACAGAAGTCATGTTCCGCATGCAGACAGATAATGCCTTTCAATCAATTCCCGATGCATCTCTTCTTGCCAGTCCGATCGTGAGAGCACTGTTGGTAATATGCACACAAGGTTGTACATGACCGAAGACTGCGCTTGCGTATGACGCAGCCGGCTGGCCTAGCCTCATTGCGCTGCTTTCCAATTCTCGTCGTATGGATATGTTTATCGGCATTCTCTCCTTTTAGTGAATGAAAGAATAGTGTACTCTATTTTTTAGGCATTAACTGACTTTCGACAGCCATATGCCTAACTCCCGGTCAAGTGAGGGACCCATCAGAAAGATAAGCAGACGTGCGTGTGAGTGAAGCTTTCAATTAGCGAGGAAGGACAAAAGGTGCTGAAAAAGAGAAAAAGGAAAAAGACGGAGCAAACGTAGTCTGATAAGGTCTGATAAGACGTAGTGCGCTAAAAAAGCAAACGTAGTCTGATAAGACGTAGTGCGCTAAAAAAGCAAACGTAGTCTGATAAAAAGACTACGTGCGCTAGTTAGTGCACACTCCGCCTTTTTCACCCGCTTCGCTTGGACTATCCCCATGATACGGAATCTTCTTCTTCGAATTAGCCTCAAAGGATGAGCTCGTCTATTTTGGTTTATACATAGTCTTCCTATGGGCTGGCCGGCCTTCTGTTTCGAAGAATGGAATCGACGTTAGGAGAACAATACCGGAGACAAAGATCAAATTTTTATTAAAACCTTTTTCGACCAAGAAGTCATTTATGGCTATAAAGCAGCCTTCACAGCGATCTGCTTCTTGATCTGAGTGGAAAGAGGAGTATTACCAATACTAGAGAATAGCCCAAAAGAGGCATGTCGGCATCAGCTGAGGAAAGGCTTGGCTTGAGTGGGCAAGAATGTTGTTTTTCCGGTAGTCCCCACGACGACGAAAGGTTCTCCCGAGAAGGAATCACTCCTAGGCAAAAAGTGTACCTGCAGTAACTCGAGGAGCACCCCTCATCCAAGGTTTGCCGACAGTTGGCCAGAAAAACCTTACTAAGTGTAGAGTAGTCGTGACACACAATAGATTGTTGAAACATTCTCATTCTTGATTTTCTCGTCTTGAGTCCGCCTTGCCGGATTATTCAACCGGATCTCTATAGATAATAAATCATTCGAAATTCCCGGTCTCATCTCATTTTGGACCAAGGAAAAGTTCCCGTCTACCTTGATTCTTAGAGACCGCTTGAGACCTTCTTTCCAGCCGCTTTTTTCCCCTGTGCTATCGCTTTTCATTAATAGATTGAATGAAAAATAGCTTTTGTAGTAGTAGTAGTGAGTTTTCTCGCTGATGCTACTGAGGAATCGGGAGGACCTCTACCTACGGACGTGGGGGATTTGGCTGACGGAAGGGAGAATTCCAGCTTTTTGGGTCAGCCGAAATGCGATCGATCGGCTCAAGCGGATCAGGGACTGAGGTCGAAGCATAAGGGGCAATGGCTGCAGCAGAATCGGAAAAGGCATCGCGCCCCACACGCCCAGCCTCGGCAGCCACACAACTTACACTGCACAGGCTGCATACAAGCAAGGAGCATCGCCACTGAAGAAGCAAGTCTAGTACGCGGCGTAAGGAAGACAGAAACTTCGGGTTAGTGTAGGGTAGGGAATAGCAAAAAACGAGTGGATTGACCCTCCCGAGTAACTCATCATAAAAAAGATTTAGTGAATCAATCCGTGGGGATTGCCTCTTCCTGGGCGCTAGGGGCAGTACGGTAGCCAGTAGCGCAGTGCAGTATGCAGTAGGGTAGGCAGTAGTAGTTGGCGGTAGTGGTGCAGTAGGTGCGGGTTCAGCTTTTTTTCCAAGGTATGAATCTTTTCATCAATGGCATAGTCAAAAACCATCTGCAAAGAGGACGAAAAAGGTAGCCGCCCTCAAGTGCTAGCGTATAAGATGGAGCTTTCGGAATAGTTAATCCAACCACGAACAGAATGAATGAAGGTAATCCTTGAATCGACAGACAGAAGGATTACCACTGACTTGCCCGAGTGCAGAGCGAGAGTACAGTAGTATTAATTCCCCAGGTTCTAGACCGAGTAACTCCCCCTCAGGAGAGTGAAGGCGCTTGCGATTGGCCTAGTTTTTTTCTAGCTGGTTCAGTTCAGATCTTGAATTCGGCTGATTCTCCGCTATTCTTACTGTGTTACGAGTCGTCCGCTCTTCCTTACAGTTAGTTAGGCCTCAAAGAGTGTCTAAGCGGTATCAGATAGATTAGGTAGTGACTAAGAGACCTCTAGGGATAGTGATGGGTTTGCTGGTACAGGCAAGCCTAAAACTCTCGTCCCACAAGGTTGACTTTCTCCTCGAATGAATGACAAGAAAGTTGCCTCGAGCTGGAGTTCTTGCAATGCCTTTTGAAAGTTTTGCTTTCTCTTTTCCTCTCTTTTGATAGCAAAGATCATATCATCTGCATATCGTACATAGTACAAGCTTTTTTCTTGATTCATAAAGGCCGTAGTAACATCATGCTGGTGAAGAAAGATGTTCATCAGAACGGGAGAGAGGGGGGCTACCTTGCGGTATGCCCTTAGTCTTGAATGAATAATCACATTTCCTTCGTTGTCAAAAATTGGAGTTTTTTGGAAAGCCGATATAAGATCACAGAAACCTTGATTCTCCGAACGAACCGATTGAAGAACTTCGATGAGTAACCTATGATTAATGTTGTCGAAACATCCAAGGATATCGGATTTGACTAATCGATCTACCAGTCCCCAACGTTCTACCTGTAAAAAGAAGGTTAGGGCTGAAACCCTTTCCGTCAGCCATGGGAAGAGGGCAAAAAGATATCTTCAAAGACGACATTTAATAAAAGAGAGAGCGTATCCATGACGATGATATCAGCCTTGTTTGGTTGAGTAATGGCTCGCTGCTTGCCCGGCTTGTTGGGTTTTGGAATCCAAGATCGGAACATCGACGAAAAGTCGAGTTCTTAAGTGACTTTTTCACATCTTGTAATTTCCTTTCGGGAATTATTTCCTTATAGACGGACTTCCTCGCCCAAAGATAGTCCACTATCGTTACAAATTTTTCCATCAAACCTTTCCTCTTAACCCTGAGAAGAGTCCTTTATTTATTTCTTTTTCGGGACTACCCCTTTCGCATTCCCATGGACCCGTAAGTAACAAGGCCCTCCTTCCATTGGCTAACACGTGAGAGAGTTCTCCCCTTCAGTCAACCTGTCAACTGTTGTCAACTCAAATCGTTCTGAGCCCGGGGTTTGCTAATTCTACACTTCGATTTTGACTCCGATGAGTCATCCACCCTTGTAACTGTTTCAACAGCGGTTTTTCGTCTTAGACAAAAAAGCCACGATTCATAAGTAGTTCTCTAGGACCCAGCCAGATGATGATGACTTTTTTTCCCTATAGTAACTTAGTGATTCCTCCTTTACACCACTACTTCAAAAAACTAGGGAACTGGTTGGACATTCAAAGATTTTGACCTATCTGTGTCAATGTCTAATTATCCCAATTAGTTCTGACTTCTATCGAAGAAGCAAAAAATGTTGATGAACAACCATCCACAAATGTCGCTTAACCTAAAGCACCCAAAGCACGAACCGATCCCGCTGTGGAACCGCCCCACGAGTGAACTTCGAAAATCAAAGAAGAAAGCACTACTGAACGTCATTACTGTGCACTCTCGAAAAAAACTTCCTTTTTCAATAGCGCTCTGCAGCGCGCTATAAAACAGCGAACCTGGTGGTCCCTTGTTCTTCAGGGTGCGGTGAAATAGGTGCACCTGAAACTCAACCATCTTGACTCCTTTGCAAAAAACCTGTACTTACTTCAAGAAAAAGAACCAGTCTATGAACTCGACCTACTCTGTTTTGAGAAAACCATCAGACACCAATTCTGAGGCTTCCTCCCCTCTTTTTCTGCTAAAAGGAAGAAAGTCTCTCATTGGCTAGAATAAGTAGTGCATTCCGAAACAAGCTCAATTAGGACCATTTCTACCCATGGAAACTATAAAAAATAGGTACAACACTCTGAAAGTGGGATAAATGACACTCGAGAAGAGGTCCTCAAAGAACTCTTTTTGAGATGAAGACTGCTGAATCTTTCAAAGGTTCGTACATCTAAACCAACCCCTGGCGAGCCCATATATATTAGAAGGACGCCCTGTAGATGCGGACGTCGGTAGGGACCCAGAGAGAACACTGAAAGAAAATTCATACACGCTATACGGAAAGTCCTCCTTTTTAGTGAACAGGGTGAACAATTGATTGATTCAGTCAGCCAGGTGCATGCCCCTTGGACCAGTATAGGCTGATGAGCATTCCATTGGGATTTCATTCTGTCCCTATCCATGTCATTTTTTATTTGGAGACCAAGCAAGCGGCACATTGACACTTTGAGGTTCAATTCACATCGCTAGCCATGCCCTAGCGGATAGCCTACAGCCTACAGCTAACCCCTCTCGTCATATTCTACGGGTGCTGAATCAGAGCAGAGGGCTTCCCTTTCCTTCTACCTTTGGTCTCAGACTGGCAGATTGGAATTGGACATCAATGGTATCTATCGGAACTTGCCCAAGAGAACAACAAAACAAACCAACAACGGAGCGGCTGTTTCCTTTGCTCAGTACAGTCAGGAGCCGAGTTCTAGCTTTGGTCTTGACGGAGGAGATCGAGCTTCCCGCCTGGAGAGATGCTTTTGAATAGCCTACTTTCTTTCCTACCCACGAGAATGGGAATTTACCAACCTCTGCCTGATCTTGATAATATGAGACCTCCAAGGAACTTTTCGTGGTATGGCATCGTTTTCCACACATCCACCACGCAATTGACCACGGAATGATTGCTTTTTCCAACCATCGGAATATGAACTTTCTGGTAGAACGAAAAAGAGAACAAGAATGGAAGTACCATAGGAGAATAGAAGCCCAAACAAATAATAGCACACATGGATTCCCGCTCTGCTCTTTGATGCCTTTAATTCAACTCGACACACAGCCCTACCTGGGTGACCTCAGTTCACTGATAGATTCAATGCCTTTCATTCCGCTGCTGCTCTTGACTTGCCCGCTGAGGGAGAGGCTCGTCTCCTGCTTGGGGAGGTTTTGGCGGTTCTGTGACCATTCATGTCATGAGATTGCTTCTACATAAAGGTTTGATGAGCTTGCACGACGGTCTCAACTTGAGACTGACGGTTGCACAGACCACCCTCTCTCTGTGCATATTTATCTTGGCCTTCTATGAACCGTCTAGCCGTCACTCGGTCTCACTCATCAGTCTCAGGGTCAAGCCGGTCCAGATCTTCTCGAAAGTTGGCGTCTTCGGCTATATTGACCACGTGTCCCTCTTTCACATCCTCTCCTTCCTTGTAGTCAGCTAAAGGAACCTCATCCATGCTTTCTCTTTCTGAAGAGGAAATGAAATTATTGCTTCATCATCTCTGGGGGACAGATACCCAGGCTCACCACTCACCGATCAAAAGGCGGCTACTCGTTCGGCGCCGCAGCCTTCCATTGGGTGCAGCTCCCGGGGTGGCGAGCAAATTCTTATATATCTTCCCAGTTCTGACTCCTTCGGACCCTTGAGCCTGGCGCGGGTCGTGAGTGATTAAGTCCTTCGCCTGTCGAAGCTGTTAAGCATGAAGCCCCCACGCACGGTTGTTAGGTCATCGTCGGGGAAGAATTTCATTTCCTCTAACTCCTTCTTGCGCAAACAACTGTGTGTGACTTGAAAGCAACTTATTGAATCAACAGCTAGAGTCAAGAAGCAACCCGTGTAGATCTTCTTCTCCATAGCCTGGAATTGCAAGCTACCTCTTTGCACCTGAAATTCATCATTTGTGGTGTGCCTTTCATTCTTCCTTATACTACAGGGTGTGTGCCGAAGTCGCCCATACTGGTTGCTGATAGGAAGTAGTACAATAAATAGCCCTGAGTGACTCTTGTTTAGTTCACTGAGTTAGATCAGGGACTGAGCCTTCGACAGGAAAAGAAGGAGATCTTTTCTTTTATCAACAGATTCGCTTTCCGGAGTGAAGTGTACTTCGACCAAATGGCCCGATTCCAGCGAGGACATCGACCGTAGTAGGGAGATACATACGAGTCCAGGGGTAGTTTGATTAAGGAGATAGATAGGACTAGGTTCTGACGAAAGATTCCCGATTCATATTACCGATGAAGAGAAGAGGTTTCATTCAGTAATCTAGTGATTTGTTGAGATCGATCAAAGTAATTATTCCAATAGAGAAGAAGAAAAACGCTAGTTGATCCCATCAAAAAAACCGGTCGTTATCAGGACCTGCGGGAATGAGAAAGAGGACCAGCTTTCGTCATAATAGGGGCAAGACGGTCATGGAGATTTGACTACTTTAGTGATATTGTGTTCGGGCCACTTCCTTCCATTGGCGTAGGCACTAGAATTTCTTCCATGGGGCTAGATAGCTCCTATGGCTTGTTGGGGCTCTTTCTAATGGCTATGTCTTGGCACACATAGTATGTTCCAAAGCCCTGAGTCGCGGACTTAGAAGACTTCAGATAGCAAAGGAGATCTGAAACATCAAAACGGATTTCTTTGCAACATGGCACCTAGGCGCAATGGACTTCCTGCTTCGAGTCCCTATTTCTGAATGCAAAGCTTCTACTCCGAATAGTACTTATCCTGCGATGCAGCTACGTATGCTCCTGGTCGTCTAGCCCCTCGTCCTCCCTACAACAAAGACGAAATCTGCCAGCTCCAAAAGGCACTGACGGCAGCAGAAGAATTGGAATGGAAGTGAAAATACAATGGATTTTTCGGACAAGGTCTTGGAATAGCAGAATTGTCATCATCCCCTTTCCGGAATGGGGAACCTTTGACTAGTCCTCGAGACCGAGTTTAGGGAAGGTTTGCTGCAAGCATTCGAGAGGTTCCGGGTGTCAAATCAATGGGTTTTCTTGTCGATGTGAAAGCCCGCTTTGTCGAATTCAAATGGCGAGAAAACGACAGTTGAAACTAGAAAAAGAAGGTGTAGGCGGAAGAAGCTGTGAGGTTTGGATTGTACAAAGCGGCGTGTTGAAGCAGAATTCTCTTCCTGAGTCGGGGCCCTAGGAAGTTGGGTCAAACTTACTTCTCAATACAATTTCTTTCCAAAAAAGTAGTATTAGAATTATACAAGTACTGGTGGCGTGCGGGCGAAGGTTGAAAGCGACAGTGCCCGTCTTTATTACATGAAATGGCTCGGAAATCAGACATTTTCCGGTTGGTCAAATCTAGGCGAAATCCCGCTATCTGAAATGCTGTGGTGATATTGAACAATCTCCATTTTAATTCTAGTAATGAAGTGGTCGGTCAGCCGCCCCTATCTCCTAATATATAGAATATCTCTTTCTACTGAGATAGCGAAGTAGTATACCACTGCCTTCTATTCTTTATGAGAGCTCCCTTCCTTATGACTGGTCGGTTTACCAATAATCAAAAGTCTTCGAGCTCTTCACTCATTCAACAACCAAAGTTTGACCAGAGAATTCGTTCATCCCCTCGCTCCGAGGATTGGTCGAGTACTTGGCCACATGCATGAGTAGGCCTGTTGCCGGGATGTCCCATTAAATAGGCAGGTCCCATATTTGAAAAATAAAAAAATCAGATCAGATAGCGCTCAAGAGGAGAGTCTCCATACGAGAAATCCTTCACTCGCAGGGAAGACTTTCAAATAGATGTGTTGAAGAGATCCAATCATCAAAGAAAGGCCCTTGGTCCGTCGGGGAAGGAGCAAAAGAAAAAGTTCGATCCATCTCCGACCTTTTCTTTCTTGTCGAGCTGACTGAGTTCAGGTACTGATCAGAGGTGCTCTTCTCTGCCCAAATCTCATCATCCTGTAAGGGTAGTCGAGTGTCCCCTTTGTTTGTTTTTTTGAATAGTCGACCCATTCTCCGAGAGACAAGAATCTTTACCGACCAGAGAACAGAAAGAAAGGGGAGAGTGATAGACCGGGACACTTGAAGCGATAGCCATCTGGGATCCCACGAAATGAAGGTGTAGTTTGAACTAAGAATCCAGAAAAATAGAAAAATGGAGCTGCTGCAAGAAGCAAATGAGATAGACTATACGAATGCCCTTCATAATCCAATTCATCGGTCATCCATCCATATCGGGAATCTTTGTCTCACTGCACCTAAGATTGAGCAAAGCCATCCAGACTTTCTCCTTATTATCTATTAGGGCTCCAATCCCGTAGTGAAGGTTCAGGCCTGTCGATTAGGTTGGGCACTGACCTTGTCTTTTAATAATCAATTCCCGGGTCGAGTCGAGAAGGTAAGGTGACGGAATCCCGAATCCGTCAGCGAGCCCAGTTCGTACACATAAGGGACGACCATCGGAGTCAAAAGAAGAGTGCCTGAAGAGCCAAAACATAGATAGGTATATCTGAGCGTGGGGAAGAAGGGGAATTGGAATAGCGAGCGAAGCGGGCGGGCGCAATCAGGCGATGTAATCGGTTAAGCGAGTAGTGTGTTCGCATCCTTCTTTGAGCTTGCTTCACTGGCCTAGATTTCTCTTTTGTCAAAAGTCCAGTTAAAGCTGTTCAGATCAGCCCTAGCTTGCTGAATATACGCTTTTCTTGAAACCCTAGTTTGCTCCGATTCTTCCTTATTCCGCACCTTCCCTGTCTTCTACTGCTCAAGAGTTTTCTTAAAGAAGACCTCTTACATGCACCCCAACCACTAACGAAAGGACCACTAATCGTACCGCTTATCGTGAGGGATGCCAAAAGAAAAGACAAGTTGCCAACGAGAAAACTACGCGAGAACCTGAGGCGAGCGACGAAGGAGCGAGTGGATCGGTGCAAGAGTGAAAAGAGAATCGAATCCCTTCTTTTTTTTGTCCAAGGCAAGCGCCTCGCATTCAACCTCATACGCTTTCTGAGATGATAGGGTGGGAAGCTTAGTAACTTCCGGAGTGAATGAGTGGAGCTGTGACAAATCGACCGAGAATCCCCAGGTATTGATTCCTCTCGACACAAAGGATCATTCAACCATTGAATTTTGGGACCCGTTTTCACTTCTGACGCCTTCTCAAAATATTTTAACGCCCTTATCCCCACGACCGAGAAATTCCTCTTTCAACGGTCGTCCCTCAAGATGACCTTCTGGACTCAGAAAAGGCCGATAAGATCATGTCCGACCAATTGGCTAGATCGAGTAGAATTTATGGCGAGATGTGGAAAGAAATAGGAATCTATGCCCTTATCCAATTCTCAAGACATGAGATCGGCATGAACAGTGGACTTCTTGGTGCTGCGCTTCTGGTCTCTGTCATCCAACTGCTTTCATTTCAGACCTGGGAAGGCTACAGTACGAGGCGATGAAATCGGTAATTGTAATCCCTTTGTCTTGTCGGTGCGGTAATGCAAATTGTGGCAGTTCGGAAGAAGAGTGGAATTGATGAGAAGACTCCGTTAAGTAGGAGGACGTCAAGGCGCTGAAAGCGGTCACAGGTCAGGTCAGGAATGCAATCAGTGAGTTGCCCTCCGATCAGTCCGCTCAGTAGGGTCCGTGCAGTCAGGTACGCTTCCTTCAGTCCGGTATCGTTCTGTGTAATCGGTCTCCTTCGTTCATTCCCTTCCAAGTAGTGAGTTTCGATCCCTAAGTGGTGTCGGTCTCATTTCGTCCTCGGTGCGCCTACTGGCCCGAAGTGCCCGGGGAGAGGAGGGCACGAGGGTCCTCCTGCTCCCGGTTCGTGGTATAGGCGTGGTTGTCTGTCAATAGCCTATGTTTTTTATTTCGACATTGACGTATATTAATGTGAGAAATCAGAGTTCAGAATCGCAAGCGCCGCCTTTGGCGCCTTTGCCGATTTCATCGCCGCTCCGCGCCTTCATTTGGTCTAATACTTATCTTTTCCCTCCCCCCTCTTTTTCCTTAGTAGCGCTATTTCACCACTATCTCATCGCTATGCGTGCGATGCGGGGCGGGTGCATCCTTTCCTTTTACTTGACTTACGTCATTTTTGGATCTTCTAGATTTTCGAAGCTATTAATAATAGAATGGCACCCATTCTGTGACACGCAATCCCGTTGGATGCGCCTTAAAATTTCATTTCGTGGTTGATCATACTCGTGGTGGGTCGTTTGTAGCGATCCCTTTGTTGGTGGCTAGGAGTATTTTCATCCTACTCGTAATGGGTCGCTGGAGACTCTTTCTCTCTTGCATGGATAGAGAGAGAGGCGAGGCACCGTAGGCCCAAGCTCGGCAGCCTCCCAACTTGAGGCGTCAGCCAGGGGGGTAGTTGAGTTTGGCTCTCCCCGTTCTCGGCGCAACATCGACGAGAATGGCCCATGTAGGCGGCAGTGTATGGAGCCCGGTTAAGCAGAACACCAACACGATCGCCGTCAATTAGTTATCGACCCGGGGGAAGGCGAGGTAGGTTGCCACGATATTGATCACATTTGAAAGGTGGGCTAAAGGTGGGGAAGGTTTTCGACAGCCAGTGTCTTATATTAAAATCCCAGCTTTCTGCACCGGGTGCGGGATGGTTGGTCATGACCTCTCCGCATGCCGGAAGTCAAAACAGGTTGCTTCGGCAGCAAGTGTTCCATCAAAAGTGTACAGACAGATACACACAGATGGATACATATATAGATCGCATCCGGGATGTCACTAGAAAAGGTCAGTGTATCAACTCATATGGCCATGTTCTTTTATTTGTAGGAGAAAGAAATTGTATTTTGGGGAGATGGCCGAGTGGTGGATCTTCACCAATTAGACGAAACGGAGCCGCTTTTGCACATTAAAGGAACAGATAAGATGGCCCTTCATTTTATTTGACTGCTATATATGCAGTGGATAGACAGTACTTATGGAGCAGACTTGAGCATATTGCCAGCACTGTTCAGGGCCCGTGGCTTGTTGCTGGAGACTTCAATCTTGTCCTATATCCTGAGGATCAATTTTGGGGGAAAAGGATCACTCAGTCTCTTCTCAGAGATTTCAATGCATGTATTGATAGGTGCTGTCTCTTGGATATGAAGTCAATTGGAAGTAGATTCTCTTGGTGTAACCAGCAACAGGGCGCCAAGAGGATACTTGCTCGGTTAGACCGTTCACTTATCAATTCAGATTGGATGCAGTCATTCCCCGCAAGTGTTGTGGAGTATATTAATCCTAGTATATCAGATCATAGCCCTATGCTGATCCAAACTGAAGAAGAATTTGCTCGCCAAAAATCAAGGCAGCAGTGGATCTCGCTCGGGGATTCTAACTTGCTTGAAATTTTTATATGCTTCCCTCGCTGCTAGGAAATCAGTAAACTGCTTGAGTCAGTCCGCTCACTCAGGTCATTCTCTGAGTCCGCTCGTTCGGGCTCGGGAATTCAAGACTTAACAGCCTTGTGGTAGTCCTTACTATCGATTTGCGGGTCAAATTTTCGAAAGTTAGAAAATCTACTCAAATTCGACCAAGGAGCAGCGGATCTTGCTGCTGCCACCAGCGTATTTTCCACTATGTTTCAGCGGATGACCCGCATCAGCAATGAGCAAAGAATCCGCCGCCTACTTGACTTTTGATTTTTTAACAAGCAAACCTCCAAGCCAAGAAATTAGGGTGACCTTCATCAATTATTTGCTATGAAGGATAAAGGATTAACGAACTTTAAGAATGACAGTCTTAAATTGAGATGACTATATGGAGACTATATACTGTAGTTGATACAACCGATCTTCCGCTATCGCAACCGATTCTCCGGTGCCTATTGATGAGGAGTGATAGAGGTGTTCTCACCGAGCGAAGGCCTAGTGTTAAGCATAGTTTCTTGAATGTTGTTGTGCTTTTTAAAAGAAAGCAGAAGCTCTGTTTAACTAGCGCCTTACTTGCCAAACAACTTCAACTTCCGAACTGACTATTCTTCCTCTTAGGTATGCATCTCCTGATCTGGAACAACAGAGGAATAGGAAATAACCCCTAAATCAGTAGGTTGAGGCAGCTTATCCAATCCCATTCAATTTCGATTGTTGCTATTCAAGAGCCGATGATTGACTCCTCTGAAATTGCTGCTGTTTCACATGGGATGCAAAATGACATCACTAATGGTTCTGAAGTTGCAAAGATTTGGATTCTCTGGAAGGATCATCTTTGGTCCGAAGGAGGTGCATGAACAGTTTATTACATGTTCACTAGGGAACTCAGATTCTCCAGATGCATACCTTACATTTTAATATGCCAAGTGCGATTACTTGCTTCGACGCTCTCTGTGGCAGCATCTATATTCTTTTTCTACATCAACCACTATTCTCTGGCTCATAGGTGGAGACTTCAACTCAGTGCTCTTCTCTGATGAAAGACTTGGAATATATACCTAATCAGAATGCCATGCAGGATTTTCATTTTTTCATAAACAATTGCTCGTGCAATGGGCAGGAAGGAGGATCATGTAAATAGGCAAGACTGGATCGCGTCCTCTACTCCACTAAAGGGCTCCATGTCTTCCCTATTACCAAAGTTGAGCACTTGAGTCGTACGCTTTCTGATCACTCTCCTCTGCTGGTTACTTTTCAAACAAACCTTGGTGCAGGTCCTCGACCTTTCAGGTTTCAGGAGATGTGGACTCGACATCCTTCCTTTAAGGAAGTGGTCTATAATAGCTGATCTATCCCGGTCCATGCTCGGCCGGTGCTTAGCCTCTCTATCAAGCTGAAGAGACTAAAGGCTCGTCTGCGAACGTGGAATAAAGAGGTTTTTGGAGTTCGAAATCTCTCTCAAGGGATGAAGTCCTCAAGTGCAAGTGCCAGCACAATCATGAACTGTGCCCGTCAGAGCAAAATCTAGCAGCCCCGGAGAATGCAAGAAAACACTTAGTGGAGTTACATCTGAAAGAAGACATTTTCTGGCGACAAAAATCGCGCATGACGTGGCTGAAAGAGGGCGATAATAATACCAAGTTCTTCCATGCTGTAGTACTAAACTATAGTAAGAGGAGCCCACTCACTAAGATTAATGATGAGCAAGGGCGTTAAGCCTCCCTCGGAGCCTCTATCGCTGTCACTCTTTAACGGCGCCTCTGTTCCGACCTCCCTGTGAGTTCCCAAGCGCCTGTGATTTGAGTATCGACCCAGTCCCGTTATGGTCGCTTTTCCGCGGCGTGAGTTGCTTTTGTCTTTGAGCATACTTAGAAAGGGCTCTACTGTTGGCTGGGCAGTTGCTGAACTGGTAGTGTTTGTTTCTGGTTGGTCGGACGTGGGATCTCTCTTCTGATATTGATTCTAAAGTCTACGCTTTGCCCCTTATTCATTGATCAAAGGGAGTTGGCTCGTGGCCCGATCTCGCAATCTCAGACTCTTTATGGGTTTACTATTTAAAGTGCGCAATGACTGGATTCTCTAAGAAACTCCCGCTATCGTGCTCATCTACAGACTCACGCCCATAGTTTCGGAAGGTCCGAAGGAGAAAGTAAAGTGCCGGCTGTTCTTTTTTTGGCTTTCCACGGAAAAGAACCTACTCGCTTACAGCTTTCACTTGACTTACGGAACTAACTTCCTATCTCTAGTACTTTGTGTTCTGGAGGTAACTCAAGCAGCCCGCGTTCAATCTTCCAGTTCGGCCTGACTTCGAGCCCATGGATCTAAATCCGGGTGCAAGAAGCATATTCATCTCGATCTGCAACTATAGAAGGATCTTGAATTGGCTGTACCCCCACCTGAAAGTAGGTAGTGCCTTTCCCACTCGGTCTTGATATGCAAATCTGAAATCGAACAAAGGGATGCTTTAAGTAAGTAGGGGATAGACCTGGTTGGTAAGCACCGGTCACTGGAGAAATGGGATCTAGTCCCGTAGCTGCCTCCATCTCTGACTGAACCCTGTTTTGACTATGCCTCTTCAACATGCCCATCGATGACTACGCTTTCCCGCTCGTGCTAGCAAATGCATAGCAACGCCCGCATCCCCCAATCACGCCGCATCTGTCTGCATATTGGGCCGAACGAGAGAGCTGCTCTTGTTGCTAATGGGGAAAGATTGGAGTGAAGTTTAGTATGCTTTCTAAGATCAGAGGAGGAAGAGAATGAAGGTGTGGGCGGGATGGAGGTTTCCCAACCTCAATGTGTATTCGACTACTCATTACGGAACCCCCGATTGCTCCGATTAGACTTCCCGCGGGGTAGCACAGGGAACTTGCTGAATCAACTCCTTGGAATCGGAGGCCTGACTGAGGGTCGATCCTATGGTAACCTCAACCTAGGAATGCCTGTTTCACTTCCTTGACAGAGCCAACTGAGATGCTCCGTCTCGATGTTGACCTAACATGGATTAGCAATTCCGATTTGTTTGATCGTTCTCAACTATATTAGTATGAGCGTTCTGCACCGTATTAATTGGATCGTTATCAACTATATTAGTATGAGCGTTCTGCACCGTATTAATTTGAGCGTTCTGTAGCGTCTTCTTTTTCATGTCTATGAGGGTTTTTTATTTTTTGGGTAAAGATAATTTCCGGATGTCCTAACTCGGAATAGAAGCTCTTGGGTAGAAGACTGCTATAGAATCAACTGCTATTGCTATGGAATTTGAAGAAGCTGTTACAGGAAGGATTTACCGAGGAAGATCTCATAAGGGCAGGGAAATCTCATAGGAGAAGAATTGGGGTTAGCAATAACCGGTCTTTCTAGTCTTGTTGTCATATCCCTTGCTTGAGTAACCTTAGCTATAGAATCAGCCTTACCTTCTCCTTTCCTTGGCTTACTGGATTGACTGATGCTACACAACCGCTCTTTTGCGAGAAAGAAGATCGGAGAATAGCAAATGGGATCTTATCCGTTGTGAACGTAGGAGCTCTAACCCTTGCCGCTGTTCTTGCTGAGTGAATAGCCGCTGTTGACTTTGTTTGCCTATCCACTGTTGATGGTGAATAAGCGGTGCATCGAGATTTGGTAAGTGTTCAATTAGGAGCTGCAGATCTGATCGTAGAAGCTGTGATTTCATCAGTAACCGAAGCTATTGAAGAAGCAGCACATTCATCTCACTCCATCAATGACTTTTGAATCGATATCTGGTATCAGATTTTCAAACTAATCCCATATCTTCCTATTAAGGTCCTTCACTTCTAAGCTGGGGAAGGTAAGCAGTAGGACTAGTTATAGTCGGCGGCCTATCATCTGCTTTAGGTGATTTTCATTTCATTCGAAAGATTGGTGCCGAATGCGGTCCTTGCTCCGATTTGGGTCAAACTTCTCTCCTTTTTTCAAAAGGGCTTCCCGAACCATTTTTCTTTTCCGCTTGGGTTGTGCAGATGGATCGTCCTTTCAGCCAGGAGATGGTTCGAGCTTTTTCGCGGCCAATGCCATTGCCATTGCCCCATGGAGAGTAAGTAAGTTAATAAAGGGGTGCGCCACTCTTTATCATTCAGCGCTAACAGAGAGAGAAGTGCCTAAGGCCACAAACTGTTAGTTGCTTAAGACAGCCCTCCAGTTGCGTTAGTGGAAGGAAAAAGACCAACTGCTCATACGACTTCAAGAAAGACTATGTTCAGATCGAAAGAACCGGCTGCCAATGCTCCAGCTCGTGGACCAAGTTTGATTCACCATCTTGATTTCGACCTTGGGACCCTAAAAAAGCTATATCAACAAACTCATCCGCTTGTAAATTCTTGGTGTAATACTCACTCGTAAATGAAAGGTCTCAGAATTTTTCACTGATCAGGTGTGATCAGTCTCATCCGTGTAAGAATTTGGAATTCCTCTTCCAACCCGTCCCGGAATGGGCGTTATGGCAAAGAACAAAAAGAAAAAGAAAGAAGGAATTTGTCCAATAGTCACAAATGGTGCCTCCACAGGTTGACATCCGATCCAACCTAGTAGTAAGCGATCCGCCAAAAGCAACCAAAAGATTCCTTGGTGAATCGGGCGAAAACTTGAACTACGTACATACATACTTTTAAAAAATGGTAAAGCCAACAGAGATATAAAAACTGGTGCTATTGCGGCTACACCTCCCGCTTTGTCAGGTATACTGCGAAGAATGGCATAGATCGGTAGGAAATACCATTCCGGCACAATATGAGGCGGGGTGGGCATCGGATTAGCAGGTATATAATTGTCGGGATGCCCCAAAACATTAGGAGCATAAAAAATCCAAAAGGAAAAAAAGATAGCAGATGCTACCCGACCTACTAGATCCTTTACATAAAAATAAGGGTAAGAAGCAATTTTATCCATCTCTGAATGTACACCCAATGGATTATTTGATCCATATTGATGCAATGCGGCCAGATGAAGAAGACTGGCGCCTACTAAAATAAGGGGGAGTAAATGATGGAGACTAAAAAAACGATTTAAGGTGGCATTGTCCACGGAGAAACCACCCCAAAGCCAAGTCACTATGCTATCTCCTACTACAGGTATGGCGCTAGCTAAGCTTGTAATTACTGTAGCTCCCCAAAAGCTCATCTGACCCCAAGGTGGTACGTATCCTATAAAAGCTGTCACAATCATTAATAGGAATATGACAACTCCGACACACCGAACAAATTCCCTAGGACTGCTATAACTCGCATGATATAGACCACGAAAAATATGAAGGTGAACCACAATGAGAAACATACTTGCCCCATTAGCATGCATATAACGGAGCAACCAGCCCCCTTCAACATCTCTCATAATGTGTTCTACGCTGTTGAAAGCTAGATCCACATGAGGTGTGTAATGCATAGCTAAAAAAACGCCAGTCACTATCTGAATGACTAAACAAATACCAGCTAAGGAACCGAACCCCCACCAATAACTAATATTGCTCGGGGTTGGATGATCTATCAAATGCTGGTTAAGTGTGGAGGATATAGGTTGTTTAAGAAGAGAGAATCGTTGGTTCCTTATAGTCATTTCTCTTTTCTATCGTGACAACTCCTCTTCTCCCTTAAATTAAGCCCCTTGCCTTGATGGAAATTGGCTTCGCTGCGCCCTGAATAATCAAAAAGCTGCATGAGTCTCATTCAGGCGAGAGGGAGGCAGTGAATCCACCAGGGCTACGGATTTGTCGGTTGGTTGATTCTCGAAATCGAAATAAGGTCATTCGGTTTCTTAAGGCTTCAAACGAACGACTAGTCATTAAGAAACCCATGAAAGAGAAGTAAGGAACTCATTTCAAGAATGAATCCACCTGGGCTACGGATTTCAACGATTTCAATCTCAACAAAGAAAGAACTAAAATGAAAGCAAGATTGCTTCTTGTCCTATTACTCTTTCTTTTTGCCTGCCTTGTGGAGCTTTGGAAAGGAGAGAATTTCTTTTCTGAAAGTCACTCTCGGAAACTCTTATTGGACGAGAGAGAGTCAATATGATATTGGCCTTGGTTCTACCAAGGAAACGAAGAACTTTTTGGTCTTTATCATTCGGAAGGCCCTAGACGTAAGCGGACCTACACCAACGACTTCAATGGTGGGAACAACCTCAGCACTCCGGCCTGAACATGAACAAGAGTTCTCTTAAGAAATTTCTTTTTGGTCACGGGAGTGACATTCGTGACTTTAGTTCGGTGATCTTCTATCTTTCTAAGACTAAGAATACTACCCTCTACGTAGTCTATGTCTGGGGAGACAGGTGCGGTAGAGAGGTCCCCCACTTCGATTCCCGTCCCGTTAGCATCTCCGATCCGAGAGTTGGGATGACTCCGTTAGGTCTTTTCGGTCCGGAGCCGGACGGGACCTACAACCCTTGCTTGTAGACCAGCAGCAGAACTAACCTTTGTTCTATTGGTTTGGTGCTTGCTACCAAGACGATTTCTTTATGCCCATCAAAGGACCTCGAGATGCTAATCCACGAAAAACAATACGAGAAATGCGAAAGAACTCCATTACGGAACGAGGGCGACCCGTGGAAATACATCGGTTTCTTACTCGTGCAAAGGAACTATTTCTTGGCAACTTGGACAACTTATAACGATGTTTGTCCCGCATATCAGACGGAAGATCGGGATCTTGACAAAAGGCTTTATAAAGCTTTCGTCTCAATTCATATTTAGCCGCGAGCAATCTACGTTTGTGATCTCGTATATTTCGCTTCTCCGACATCTTACTTACCCTCATCTTTTAGCAAAAAGCCGCTCCACGGTGGTAAAGTCTCATCTTTTGTGTTGGCCGAAGTGACAATAGTCACATTGAAGCCTCGAATATGCTCGAAGATCTCGAAATGATCTTCCAGTTCCGGGGAGAATTCGCAAAACTCCGTTTCCATCGAGAATTGAATGGGGTTTTCCCGTATTTCGACCGGAGAATCTAACATAGACATTACTGTCGAGATTCTGACCAAAAAATGGGACATTCCATGCCCTCGGAGAGCGCTTTGTCGTGCAAAGTCACTGACATATCCAGTCTCTTTTTCGGACCATGGATTGGATCGAAAGGACTTTCCTGCTTTGAAATAAGGGCCCGGAAGTGTCTGTATGAATCTCTGACCGCGCGGAATCTCCATAGCCAATTTTCCATATTTGATTCTGAAATCAGAGGTTGGTAGTAATCTTATTTCACACAATCCAGGAACTTCCATAACGTTGGCGTGATTCGGTTTGAGCAACGGATCCTGACGTGATACATCTTCGTAATGAAAATGGAGTGGAAACATCTTTTCTTGTCTTTTCTGCTTTTTTGAGAATGAGCACTGTGAACTATCCGCTTCAAAAAAAAGGATAGTTGATCGAACCAAGAAAATGATTTTCGTCATGCTTCTTTGATTCTTGATGGCTGTTTTGGCTCGCAATAAAGCTAGGTCCTGATCGAGCAAGACCTAGTCCTATTTATCTACCTCTCCAGACACAATATCTTGAGTACCCGGAGGAGCACCATGTTCAGTGCTGCAAAAGCGTAGGCTGTAGCCCCCTAACATCTTCGGCTCCTCCTTTTTATTCAATTATGAAATGACTCATTTTGATGGAGATTTGTAGCATCATTCAAGTAAATACAGATTGAGATCGTAGAAACATGAGCTTGTGATATAGCTACACCTAATTCCAGACCGGTTAATGCTAGAACTATAAATAAAGGACCAGGATCTCCTATGAAATAAAAAAGATTATTCATAAAAAGCATAGTCCAAGCAGACCCACTTAAAATCTTTACTGAACTATGACCGGCCATCATATTAGCAAATAAACGTATTCCTGAGCTTAATGCACGAAAACAATGAGGGATTAGCTCAAGGAGTACTAAAAAGGGTGCTAACGGCAGTGGGACTCCTGCGGGTAATGAGAAGCTAAAAAAATGAAGCCCATGTCTTTGAAATCCAACGATCGTAATGCCTATAAAAATAGAAAATGAGAGAGCCAAAGTAATGAGAAAATGACTTGTCACTGTGAAGCTAAAGGGTATCATACCCTGGGGATTACAAAATAACAAAAAAGTAAAAATTACCGAGATACGAGGGAAAAACTTTTGTTTAACATTTCCGGAAAGACCACCTATTTGTTCGTTTACCGGGTTCGGCACGAAATCATAAATAAGCTCTACCAAGGATTGCCAAGCATTTGGCACTGACTTTCCCCCTCCCTTTTTCGTAACAAAATAAAGAAGAAGTAGGACCAAACCGAGAGTTAGCAGCATAGACAAGGATGGATTTGTGAATGAGAAATAAAAGTTGCCTATCTTCATCAGAATTAATGGGTGAATGGAAAATTGCTCAAGTGGACTGCCGCCCTTGCCGTCCTGGATCCGGATTTCAGCACTCATTCTTGCTATTTCCTGAAGATTTGGAAGATAGTCCATTTTCTCACCTAGTATTTCCTGAGGTCTAGTCTGGCTAGTTTCTCTAAGGTCATCATAAACGTATCTCACCCATTCTGCTTTCTGATCTGGATGACTCAGATATATGTTTAATCTCCTGAATAACAGTTCCATCATTGGAATTTGGATTCTGTGACTGCTCTGCTCCCATCAAAGAGACTTGAAGATTCTTGGCCTTGGTTTTTCCAAGGAAAGACATAGGATGGGATGAAGGAGCTGAAGACCAAAAAAGATCTCGATGAGGACACAGAAAGACCCCAGACGAAGAAGAAAAGAAAGTTCAGGCTTCTATTCCAGAGGAGTGAGGAGCCGCAGTTTGAACCTCTCTCTCACTTGAAGAAAGATTTCCACTTCTTCTTATCTACGCAATTATGAGAGAGCTGTAGGAGTTGATAGAGATAGCCAGGAGACAAGGGGCGACCACTCGGAGGGGGTTGGATGCTATCAATCGACTCCGAGAAAGAGGGGTGGAACCGCCAGCCTACGAGCCGCTCCCTCTAGAAGTACAGGAGGAATTAGAGGCAGGGGAAGAAGCACATGTGCCGGCTGCCGTCGCCCCGCGCCAACCACCACTAGAATCACCATCAGTGGAGTCACGGCCCCAGGACATAGCAGACATAGTTCGCCGATACGAGGAAGAAATGGCAGCAATACGGAAGATGGCAGCGGAACTGAAAAAGAGCAAGGAGCACAAAAGATCGTTAACTCTTGCTGTCGTTACAAGCCTAAGGACAGAGGGTGGGACATTGATCCAAAGCTCGAGTACGGTACGAAGCATGAAAGGATCGAGCTCTTGGTTCATTAAACAAAGGGAGTGAATGGGAGACCTTCCTCTTCATTGCTATTGGAGTTGTTCTCCGTCCGATCGAAGAATGGAAGATACGGATTGGGAGGGAAAGCTTATACCGAAAAAGGGGCATGCCGTGCGATCATACAAAAACTCTAACAGGGCCGAGGGAGAGGCGGGAGGAGAACTAGAGTAATAAAAAAAAAAGGTCCGATTTCACATCCCGGAAAAAGAGGGCTGCATTCTAATTTCCATTTGTGGCCCCAACGAATAGAATGATCGGTCAAATCCGCCGGACATAAGGACTTTCTTCCCGCCAAGGAGAGATTTGCTGCACTTGCTATTGTCAGTTGGGAAGACTGAATGCGGACATCAAGCAAGACTAAAGGCCGGGCATCAGGCGGTTGGAAGAACGACCATCAAAGCGAGAAGGATTTTGTGTTGGTCGGATGAATGGAGAAAAAGTCAGAAGCTACGGAAAATTGAGCGAGCTGCCCCTACCACGGATGGAGGAATAAGGAGAGTAGCTTCTGCCATTGCGTCTCAGACTTTCCGCTCTAGCAGCACCAAGTTGTCTGGATCATCCAATCGCCGAGTTGAACTATCGGCCACTCGCCCATTAACCCATTCGCGCCAGTAAGGGGGTCGCCAGACAGATTGGTTTGGGAAATGTCAGTCCACACGCCATAGGGCACCCGTAATGACGGAAAGAAAGAAGATTTATGAAAGTCACCGCGGGATAAATGATCCCAAAGCCACCTGAAAGCAAGGAGAATCAACCATAGTAAGGGCACATCTATCTCTAAAAAAAAGAGTTTACATCAGTTTCCGAAAAGGTTGAGGCTTGGCCCGGCCCGATCTCAATCCCCGGTTCTAATTCACTGACTTCCGAACCTACCAATGCTCCTGCGATTGACTGGATTGGTTCAAAGCAAAGTCTACATAGTGATCCTCAAAGAGGGTGAACCCGCCGATTGGATCTGATCCTGTATCTACTTGAAGGAAGCATGGGGTGACTGCTGCTCCACCTTCTCAAGTAGTAGAGTTGCAAGAGGCCTCAGAGCCATGAGATCGATTTGCTTCTGATGGATGATTCAAAAGAGTACGGGAGAGTGGAGCATGCTTGCCTTTCGACTACTGCACCAGAAGAAAAGGACATGGGACAAGAAGTTTTGAACGAATCCCTGCCTCCTCTTCCGTTAAGCTTTCAAGCGAACCGAGATCCCGCCTTGTGGACCTGACCTTCAAGCAATCTTGTCTTTCCCGCTGCTGGTGACTCTCGAGGAGATAGGACAGCAAGAGAGAAGGACATTGGACGATCCACAACCCTACTTGAGATTGGTTGACGAACTCTCCCTTCACGGGATCTATCCTTCCTCACTCCCTACCGCGACTAGATCCAATGGAGTTGGGTTCAGAGCTCAAAACTTTGGATTTGGCCGATCCATAGTTCCTCACTACCGTAGAATGAGTCTCTTTGCTAACGAACTATCCACCACACGCAATTGACTCACCTACATTTTTTGCTCCTTGTAGACTCCCTCTGGGGAAGTGCTCACATCAACCAGAATTTGGATGGACGATGGAACTTTGCGAACCAGTCTCAAAAGTAGTGAAGTGAGCCAGACAAGTTGGTCTCATGGGCCAAGCCAGCTATCAGGCAGTGAGTGGGAATCAATCCAGAAAGAGAGAAGGTCTAGTGCTCTCAGCAAACTATTTTCTTCGCTGATAAATGGGCTTTCGAAGACCAATCCATTGGCCATCAAAGGTCAGTGCAGTTGTCTAGGCCACTTTCCTTGACTTTGAGTTGTCTGTCATTCTTGTTTTTCATGACAGGGTAGACTTCATCCGAAGGGCTTCAAAGAATTCGTCTTTGAGCCTCTAAAAAGAAGCGCATAGTATCCCCTTCACCTAGACCACCTCAAAGGAAGGTCCCCAGGTTAGAGTGATCCAATCATTGGTGAATGGGTTCAGTGAGGTAGAAGGAAAGGACCCACCTGGGAAATTCAAAGCAGGAAAGACTGGCGCCAATCAGCGAAAGCGAACCCATTCCTACCTGATATACACAGAACGACTTCATCCCAGAAAGTCCCTACCTATATCTAAAGTCAAGTATAGTCTTTCGAGATTCGAAAGAAATCGCTTTATTCAGTTTCAGAATCGGATAAAGGAATCAGAAGAGAGAGACTAGTAATAAGTAAAAACTACTAGGTCGTCTCTGAGTAAGTGGTTACTGGCTGGCCAGAGGCATGCATCCCGGTCGCTTCTTCAAATCCCCGGCCTTATGCAAGGACGTAGACCAATGTTGGATTGAGCAAAAATCAAGTCCCTACCCAAGCATCAACTACTTCTTTTGGATCAGCTAAAAGATATAGAATTAGGGTTTGAGGGGCGAAGCAACCTATAAAAAAAGAAGCCTTGTTGAGATAGGGGCAAGTAGTAATCGCGAACTGCAGTCACGAATTCCTTCCATTTTTCATCTTAATTCCCTATTTTACTAAAAGTCAAAGCCCTTCTAACTCACTGCCAGAACTAGTCCTTTGACAACTCCTTATAGTATCCAGTTCCATTTCAAAGTCAGGTTTTTTTTCAAAGCAAGAGACCTATCCCTCATCCCACGTCAAAGATCGTTGAAGTCCCATATGTGGATGGCAATCGTGATTTGCCATTGGTTTCCTATTTTTGGACGGCCACTGCTCAAGTCCCTATAAGAAGGAGGGGGCAAGCTTCCATCAACAACTGATAAAGGATAGAGCTCAGGAGGCAAGGCGAAAGGCATGCACTGGGCCGGAACGAATAGCTAACATGGCGGTGATTTTGACCAAGGAGTTTAGGGCAGAGTCAGCGAACTAAAAAAGTTCACGCCCTTTGGAAAACAAAGAAAAAAATCTTTCAGGTTAGAATTTTTTTATCCACGACGTTTCTTTACATGGACGTAGTGGAATAACTTATCGATTCACGAACGCAGCAGTTGCTGGTTCCGGAGCTTAAGTAGGTCCATTGGCTTTGGCACTCTTTCCGGTAGCAGGAACTCGGACAGGCGATCCGAGGTTTTTTTTCTGAGCGTAAAACAGAGCTTAGAGCCGAAACAGAGAGCTTAAGCCTACGGCGAGATAGGAAGTCAGTTCCGTAAGTCAAGTTCCAGCTGGTTGTGAGTAGGTTCTTTTCCAGCTAGGTGAAATTCCATCTTTGATTGATTCTTCTCTTTCGGGAACTTTAAGTTAGACATCCACTTTCCGTTAAGGGAAGCGTAGATCAATTCCTGTTTTGGTTAGCGATGTTGGCGCAGTTGACTTGACGCAAGAGGTGCTCTGTCTTGTGTCTTAGCTCACCGCAGGTGCTTACGTAAACCGATACAGCCACTTTCGTGAGTGGAGTTAGGGTAAGCTAGGCTTTAGGCCGCAGGGGGAAGGGTGATTGCTCAATTCACTCCTAGGGTGGGGAAGCAGTCTCTTCTTCCTTCCTTTCCGTACGCTAAGCTAGCGGATCAGAGATAGAACCTATAGTGCCAGCTCTTGGGCAAAGTAAGTCAGAAGAGCTATTTTCCATAAAGCAAACCACCTTTGGCATCTTATTTGCTATTTTGTAAAGAAAGGCGAATTCATTCTATTTATTTACCTGCATGCGCTATTTCGCTTTTTTATATAAAGCTCTTCCCTCCGATCGAGTAGCTTGAACTTGGATTTCTTGCTGAACTTTTCTTCGCTCCTCCGCAGATGTGTTAACGAATTGACCAAGTCGATGCAATGCACATCAGTGGGTCTTACGCTTAGTCATCTCACCCTGGAGGTTTGAAACTGAAGCATACCTCCATTGAAGACTACCTTCTGACAACATTCATTTCTCGATCCTCAGTTGCGAAAGACGTCTACTATCATTCTAAATTAAGCGGGAACTCCATCTTCGGGGAATTGGGGAGGATCCCCCCTGACTTTAGTTAGGGCAATCGTCTGTCCTTGTCTTCGTCGCCATCCATCATGATCGTGATCACTCCCTTTGATCCGCTCAGAGTGAGGACTATATAGATGAGATGCCCACTGCCACTCAATAGGATATAAATCATCAACTTCGGAATGGTAACGGAGATCGAAATCCTTCCTTCAGGCAAGGTTAGACTAAACAGTTGGTCAGGCAGAAAGATCAGACTCAGTTCGGTATTCCTGACCAATAGGGCTGATAGCGCCTCTCTTCTCATTTCATTTTCCCAGGTAGTGATTTTTTAATCGAAACTAGACCAAGAAAATCCTGCTACTAGGGAGATGGAAAATGAAGGCTTTGAAAAAGATTTGTAAGGGCACTTTTAGATAATTGATCTTTCCACTCATTCATCATACTATAAGTCGAAGTCAGGGCATGGGGGGGCTCGGAATAATAAGGAGAATCGGTGTCGTGGTGGTGCTACGAGATGGCGATTTCTCGTATAGTATAGAAGAAAATAGATCCGCAGACCCATTGAGATGCGAACCGATCGATAGAAGAAAACCTTTTCTTCTCTTCGGTCGATGTTCACCCTTGATCCTAAAGAAGATGTAGCGGCTTGCCTAGATCTCGTATTTCCCACGTAGCTCGTCGGTCAAACCAATGATTCTCTTCTCAAAGTAATATAGATAGATAGTTTTTTTCCGGTATGTAGTTTAGTTTCGCGAGCTAGGAGCGCCGGGGCAGGGCGAAAACGAAGAGAACATAGGGTCATCACTTCTTCTTTCTTTTGTTTGTTTGTGTCTTTGTCCGGGCAGAAAATGACAGTTTATTTGCTGCTGATCTCACATCGAGAGTCTTGTTCAGGGTCCTCCGACTCCGAGGAATCGGTCAAGCGAAGCGGGAGGCTACCCTGACTCACCTCTCTCTCTATAAAAACCCCTCCACTGAGGAGAGCAGAAGCTCCAGGATGAATATGTCCTGGATTCCCGGATTCATTCTCGTCCTGATCCACAAAGGAATTTTCGGAATATACAAAAACATTAAAGGAGAGGGCTCATAATGATCTTCTCAAAGATCACAAGGTGCTGAAGTGGCTGGAGGGGGGAGGGGGGGATGCGTAGGTTTTTGTGAAAGGGATGGACCTTTTCTTTCTTAAAAGATAAGAAAAACCGCAAGCGCCTCTATTTGATGTCGATTCATCCACACTTTCATTCCTTGTAGAGGAAAGCTAACTGCTTGCTGGCTGGGAGCTGTATGAGCGGTAACGTCCACGTACGGCTCCGTGAGAAGGTGGACGGAAATGACCTTGTTGTACCTCACTCCCGTCTTCAATGGGGTCTGCTCTTTTTTTTTTGGGAGAGTATGCCAATATGATCTTAATGAGGTGCGGGGCTTTGCATCTGACATTCGTTGGGCTTCCCTCTGCGGGAGCCAGCGTCCCGGCCTTTTTTTTTGTGCAATAAACCCCTCCGGCCGAAGACTAGTGATAGGTGGTCCCGCGGAGCTTCCGGAGAAGGGTAGCCTAGTGTGTAAGCACAGCAATGAACCGCGGCGAACCCTCAGACGACCCATCTAAGATTAGGGGGGAGATCCTCAGTAGTGGTGACCCTTTGACTCTTCCACGGACAACTACATGTACCGAATGCTCATACGGGAAAGTGAACTCCTGGGTCTGGAACCTGGAGGGTTGCTCTCCGAGAAATCCTTTCTTTCTCGTCCACTGACGGGGGTGCGGACACACCTGCGCGGATTACAGGTGACGGTTACAAGAATGGCGGGGAAGTGAAGAGTACCTGACGACATTCAGGGATGAATGTAGACCCATCGGGCAGGGATAATCATTCAGGTCCTGGGAGAGGTGGCGACACCAGTCTGAGCTGAGGGAAGCCAATTGAGTCACTGAAAGGACCGCTGGAGGCGCACCCTAAGCCCAGCTTCTCGGAGCTGCTATTGCGAAAGGCTGACCCTGACGACTATAAGCAAGAGGGAGCTGCTCGCCTTCATAGAAAGGCGACCGAAATTAGATGTTCGCCTTTTTAAGGAGAAGGCCGCAGGGAGGTTTTTATATTATGCATGGCTTCTTCCTATTCCGCTCTGGTCTCAAAGGATGATCAGTCGGATGCGGGTAGGAGCAATCTCAACAGACGGAATAGTATAGTTTCCAAAAACCCGCAGACTGAAACTCAAGCTTTTTAACTCTGCTTCGTGAGTAAGGGAGAATTCTTGTACATGTCGCCAAGAAGCGAAATTGGGGAAACCTACTTTTGTGGAATAGGAGTCACACTCACCCATTCAAATCTTTCGGACTCTGACTTTGAAAGCCTTATCTTTTCCTGAACCTCACGATGAACAAAGGGAAGACGAATGAGGCGGGTTTTCCTGATGTGAACTGCGAAAATCTGCTTTCCACACTAAATTGATGAAAGTCCACAAAGAGGGTTCTCGTATTTGTTGTTGTGATGAGCAATTTTCTTTTTCTCCTAAATAAGCAATGCGAAGCTTTGCACTCGAGTTAAAGCACTGCAGAGAGCAAAGCACTTCTTTAGGCGCACTCGAGAGTGAAAACTTCTTTGCTAAGAACTCGAGAGAGGAGAGGCGCTCTGGAGAGCGCCCTTGGTTTGAATATATTACTTCCTCCAACCGGAGTATGCCTTTTCCCTCAGATTGTGCGGAAGCTGGCCACTCGCTCCGCCGTGTGCGGAGGTTGTTCAAGTGCTGCAATCAAGCAGGAAAGAGATTATTTGAAAGAATTTCACCGGCTTGACCTATTCTTCATTCGTACATCGTATTCTGTAAGAGCGAATTCTATGGTACAAAAAGGCAATGAAGATTGTATGCTTTCCTTTACACATCTGCGCTTGAAGGTTCGAAAGCAGTTCGGTGATTGCAATGTACTAAATCAGGCCCTATCTTCTACACGCTACCATCTGTCTTCTCTTATTCAATTGATAGTTAGCGCTCCGTGGGACTGCTTGTTCCTGAGGTGGATGCTGGCTGACGAGGTATACCCAAGACTATTCCCACTAACTAGCGCTTCGCCCCTTCTTTTGCCTCTCGGGAGGCAGATTCTTGCTACTCCCATGTGCTGCTACCTAAGAGAAGATAGCGACTATCAGCTTACTACTGGAGAGCGTCATAGTAGAATCGCTAGCCTGCTTCACCCCTCTCGCTAACTTACTACCTCCGGCAGAAAAATCAGGGCTATCCGCAATCAACACATTCATGCACACCGCCATCAACAGACATTCCAAAGACAGACATGCACACCATCTCCACGCAAAACCACTACCTGCTTACTTGCTCTCATGTAGCGAAGATAGTTAGCACTACCTTATTCGCTTACCAGAGAGCTAACCTATTAGAAAGATTTTTTAAAGAAGGAAATGCGAAATGCTTACGGCTTACATGAAAGCACGGCAATGCGCAATCGCTAAACAAGACCACTAAATCATTCTTGACTTCCGTTTGCAAAGATAAACGATAACAGCGCAGTCTTGCTAGCAGCGGATTTGTCTTAACAGCCCTTCCATCTAACTAAGAAAATATATGTTCATTTGTGATGAAATCGATTCCTAACAAGGAGCGAAGGGAAGGAAAGGATTGAATTCATGAACAGAGTCGGCTTACTTAAGTACAGACAGGAAGAAGACAGATGCCTTATCATCTATATACCTTATTTTATACCTGAAAACTAGAAAGATGAAAAGCATCAACGAATCAAAATAGGTTCACGAAGCTATGGAATTGCTGCGTTAAGGGAAGGCAAGACGACTTCGGAGTCTTGGATTGCTTTCAATCTTTCTTCAGTCCAATTCCATTAGATAATATCTACAACTCCTTCTTTCAAACAGACGATTCGTGCTCTATAACAGCTGATTCTCAAGCAGCCTATTCTTGCCAAGACATTCCGACTACACCGCCTCCCAGAAAAAGAAAAGAAGTTAACTGTCCCAAAGAGGCAGACATCTAGCTAACAGCTCCTTGCTTTGACGGGGATATCTAAACAATATTCATTGCCTTTCCTTGCCCATGTGGAATCAGGCTATTGCCAAGTCGCTGAGGAAGAAGAAGTATCGATATGCCGAAAAGCGGATGCTCGTCCAATCAGTCCAAGCATAGACAGATCCGTTTGCTGGGCGCAGACGCGCGCTACGTCTTTTTAGACTCCGCTTGCGGAGTAGTTTGCTCCTAGCTTGCTCCCCAAATCTCTGACAGAAAGCAGCAAGCCGAGTTGCTAAAGCCAAGAGGGAAAGTACTCCAACCGAAGGAGAAGGGATGCACCTATAACTAACTGGCCTTCTAAATAATGCCAACCATACCTCGCTAACCGTAGCCGATACCGATACCGCAACTCCGTTCGGGCTTCAGCTAAAGGAAAGACCCTCGCTGCCCAATAAACCGTTATTTGCTGCTCAAGACATCGGCCAATGTGTGGCTCCACCATCTGTCATTTAATGCTGGTAGGGCAGGGAAGGACATACTGACCGACCTACCGGGAGAAATTTCTACGTCCGCTAATCCAGAAGTCAGTTCATCTTCCCGGGAAATAGAATGCTTCTTTCTCCGTGCCATCACTGGTGGGTGGTGCTGGCGAAACTACAACGACTGCTTTTGCTACTGGTGCGGAGGTATATTCGTCTGTGTTTGTGAGTCACCTCGTCTCGATCAGTCTATTCCCTGGTCATTTTGTAGGCACACATCTGAGGTATCCATATAGGGAGGGATCGCCCATACATAGTGCGAATGCCCATTGGCAATGCCGCATGAGTTCAGGGACGGCCGTAGCTAAATTTCCATTGTCCCACGAACAATAAAGAAGATAAGGCTATTCCTTAGACACAGAGGTGGGATTAAGGCCTCATGCGGAACTCCAACAACATAGACCAGATGGAATATAGAAAATTGGTTGAGGAGCCTGATCCTGGAGCTGAGCAAGCATGGGCGCGATCCACATCGAGTGGAATTATTATTACTATATCTGTGGAAGGAAGGTTGAACCTTCACCGAATCATAGTTAGGTGGCACCAGCATTCTTTAGCCCGAGGGGCATAACCATGTTGCAGTCGATTCCTTTTGGAGTTCTGAAGGCTGTATGCTTTTCAGGGTGCATTTTTCTTTTCATGACATAGCTTCAAAACCTACTCTTGCATCAATCATGAGTTCGGTTATTGGTAAGGGGAAGTCATCCTTAGGGCAAGCTGCATGCAGGTCTCTTAAGTCGACACACACCCGTACTTGTCTGTTCTTCTTGCGTACTGGCACAATGTTGGAAATCCACTTTGGATATTTGACTTCCCTTATGAAAGCGGCAGCTATGATTTAGTCCACCTAAGCTTCAATTTGAGCGATATGGTCGCATCCTTCTTTGAGCTTGCTTCACGGGCCTAGATTTCTCTTTTATGGCTAGCCTGTGCATTGCTGGGTCCAATCCAACTTGGTAGTTCCACGCGAAGACATCCCGATGTTCCCGCATAAATTCTGTCTACCGTGGAATTTGGAATTTCTTCCTCAAGGAGTGTGGCCCTCAGGCTATCATTATCTCTCATTTTTCGTCTACCCTGGCTTGATTACTATCTAAAAGTAGCTCCGGGGCCGGCGGAGCCTCCACTTCATCTGGTTCAGTGAGGGTGACTTGGTATGCCTTGTTAGGCTTTAAACTGATCTGGGCAGGTTGATATCCTAACCCCTGGTAGTGTTCCGGCAATTCTTCTCCTGTCCGCAAGGCCTTTCTTTGTTCTGAGGATAACTTAGCTTCAATGGGGCGCCCTTTGCCATCACCGAGACCAAAGGGTTGATTTGTGTTATAGCCCATTAAGGTCATTATTGACCTTACAACATGGATATATCTTCTCAGTTCAGGTGTGGTGTCTGAGTCCAGTGGATGAAGGGTTCTTTTTGTGCAACTGGAGGCTCTATTTTTCCATAATAGATGTTTTGTTTTTCATTCTTGGACGAACAAACTTCTTTCTTCCTCTACTTCTTGAGGATCAATCCTTCAAGGAGTCCTTCTGTTGCCAGGACATCACGACGTATTCTCTCCCGGTAGAGGCGCGGATCTTTACGGGCTTCTTTTTCTTTAGAGAGAGACTTGGTATGAATGCTGGCTGGTCGGGCTTTCTCCTTGACTTTAGAATATATATATATATAGGCAGGTTTCCTTTCTGGTGACGGCTTTTATTCTTCGGTGACTTCTGTTTCTGTGGAGCCTACATCCCTTTCTGTATTTTCTTCAGTCAATTCAGATCTGGCCTCGGAAGGCTCAGATATAGTGGGGCGAACTAGGTCTTTCACTATTGGTGACGGCGTACACTTCGTGCTAAAGTTAAATTTAGCATCCGCTAAGTGTGCTTCGGCTTCTGTGAAAGGATTGGGATCTGCTTGTTCCCTGTCTTGTTTTCCACCCTTGTAGAATTTGAAGCACTGGTGGAGTGTAGAGGGTACGATATAGTTTGCATGAAGCCAGGGTCTCCCTAATAGTGCGTTGTAGGTCGTGGGCGCATCTATTACGTGGAAGAGCACTTCCGTCCTATGCCCCTCGATGGAGAGAGCTGTCTGGAATGACCCGACCGCCATTTGCCCCTTTTGGTTAAAGCTATGTATCATCATATTGCTCGGGACCAGTTTTTTTGGTGATCAGAGGAAGACCCTTTATTTATGGTAGGAGGTTCAGAGCGGACTAAAACTGAGGCATAACCTTTGTTAACTTGACTCCGTTTATCTCTCCATTTATTGTTAGGGGGGTCTTTTATGCTCTTTGGTCCCTAACATCAGGTCTTCGTCGGCTCTATCTCCCGTAAGCTCACCTCTGACCAGCATACTTCAGCTTCTGTCGAGGTAACATTGGTCTGGTGTACCACATCAGCATATTGAGATGGTTCTTCGAATGCCTTTATGAGGGCATTCCTGGCTTCTGGGGACAGTCGAAGCGCGTCGTATACGCGCCGGGATCCTTTTGAGGTGCTGGACCACGTCCACCTTAACTGTGAAGTTATCCCCTGACTGAAGTTGCGTATTGGCTGGACTGGTGCCTGTCTTTCCGTCTGATGAGGCTGGGGTACCGTCCTTGCGGGCAAGTAGCGTCCCGACCGATTTGATCGGCTTCATTTAGGGTTCAGCTTCTGGCTTGAAAGCATAAACCTTCCCATTTTTCTTCGAAGAAGTAGACCATGGCGCAGGTAGCAGTTCCTTTGTTTGAAAGATATATTCCATCTGACCGAAAAAAACCTATGGAGATAGCTTTCTGCTGGAGGCGGACTGGGTCCTCAGTCCTGGGTTCAGGTAGATGGGAGGAGCCTTTTTAGCTGAGTTAGCAGCTCCGTATGACTCATTTTAGCAGAAACTTTCCGGTCCTTGAACTACTGCCGGACCAAAGGTTTAGAATCCTCGGCACCATTACTATACATCTGGATGAAGGGACATCTTGAGTGCACAGAGAATAGGTTCACAAAGCCTTACCTGCACCAAAATCAAATCCCAATTGTGGAATTCTGTTCAAGTGAATGGAAATTTTCCGGAGTCGGAACAGTCAGAACGTTGAATGGAGAGCTCCTTGGGTGAAGCCTTGCCCAGTAGCATATAGATGTGGAAGCTACCCTTGGCTTCCTTTGTTGGGACCCAGGGGAGGAGTCAGTTATGCCCCCGCCAGGGGGCAGTTTGGTGCAAAACTGTTTGTCCCTATGACACACGAGCTGAGTGAACTGGAATTTTCATACAAAGACAAAGGAGACATAGCCTTAGTAAAGGAAAGAGCTCCGGCTTGGAAGCAGGTAGACCGAACCCGGAAATTCTACAGATGCAACTACCGAAGGCTATCCTGTCTGGCATGCCAGACGAGGTAGTGGATTCCTTGCACCGAAGGTGTATGGCCCAGACTTGCCAATACCAATGACAGATGAGGCAGAAGATATTCGAATGGAGATTGAGGCTCGGTATGAGTTGGCTACTGACCAGCTTCGGGCAGAAAACTCAACTCACTAGAAAACTAAAGACTAAAGGGAAGAAAAATCCAAGAAAAGAGCTCGAGGGCTTCGTAAGTACATTAACAGCATCCACTTAACCGAGCGGCAATGGCCAAGGAAATGGAAGAGCTCCAGAACGACAACATAAGCCTTCCATCTGAGTTGGATGCTACCACTGCTCGACTAAGCGAGTCAGAAAGAAAAAAAAAAACTCCTTGACCTTCCCCGAGCTACGTGAGCACTAGCGCACGTAGGAAAAAGCAAACTACGTCTTTTTATCAGACTACGTGCGCTAGTGCACACTCCGCCTTTTTCCCTAGCGCGCTACGTCTTTTTAGACCTAGCT
>Ga0213875_10000320_pt1 | contig 45427 bp, 34 predicted proteins | sample BarmaccomBMRX_R8_FD_160105 | JGI IMG/M metagenome (GOLD analysis project Ga0213875, IMG submission 160105) | Root-associated microbial communities from Barbacenia macrantha in rupestrian grasslands, the National Park of Serra do Cipo, Brazil - RX_R8 | ecosystem: Host-associated > Plants > Roots...
GCGTCAACCCGGGCCCGGGCCGCGTCGTCGGGCGCGAGCCCGACCGCGTGCAGCAGGAACGGCCCGGGCACGCTGGTCAGCGCGCCGTCCGGTACCGGGCGGGCGGCCAGGTCGGCCCCCGGCCCGACGTGCCGGAACTCGATCACGTTGAGGCCGCCGGGCTGGCCGATGCGGGCGGCGTCCGCCAGCGCGACCACCAGATCAGCCGGGGCAGCGGTCAGCCACTGCCCCACCCCCCGGGCCGCGATCCCGCCCGGCGGGTCGAGGTGGATCTGGGCCAGCTTGGCCGGGTCGGCCGGGCCGGTGGTGTCGACGGCCGGCTCGGCCGCCGCCCGCAGCGCCGCGCGCAGGCCGGCCAGCCCGGCCTCGCCCGCGATCGAGGCGTAGGACAGGTGGACCACGGTGGTGCCTTTGAGCGCGTCCGGGAACGGCCCGGCCGGCGGCAGCGCCAGCAGCGACAGGTCGCTGGTCAGCGCGTCCGGGATCTCGGCCAGGTGGCCGGCCCAGGCGGCCGCCAGCGCGGGCAGCTGGTCACCCGGCCACAGCAGATAGCCGGCCCACAGGTCGGCCACCGGGTACAAGCCGAACTCGAGCTCGGTGGCGATGCCGACCGGGGCACCACCCCGGAACGCCCACAGCGCGTCGCGGTCGGCCTGGTCGGGGCGGTCCTCGGCCGCGTGCCGGACCTGGCCGCGGCCGTCCACGTAATCGACCGAGCGCAGCGACCCGGACGCCAGCCCGAACGGGCGGGCCAGCCAGCCGACCCCGCCGTGGAAGGTGTAACCGGACACCCCGACCGTCGGCGAGGTGCCGCTGAGCGCCAGCAGCCGGTGTGGCCAGGCCTGCTCCTGCACCTTCGACCAGACCGCGCCGGCCCCGGCCCGGACCACCCGGGCGGCGGCGTCGACCTGCACCGAGTCCATCTCCGAGGTGTCGACCAGGATCACCCCGGCGCCGACCGGCACGCCCGCCCCGTGGCCGGTGGCCTGCACCATCACCTGGGCGCCGGCGTTGCGGGCGGCCTGCACTGCCCGCGCGATGTCGGCGCCGGTCCGGGGGCGCACGACCGCGTCCGGGGTCTGCCGGAAGCTGGTGTTGTCCGGGCTGGCCGCCGCCTGGTAATCAGCGGAGCCAGCGGCCAGCACCACCTCTGATGACAGCACCTGCTGTAGCGCGCCGAGGACCGCGGCCCGGCCGGGAATGAGGACGATCTTGCCCTGGGTGTGCCCATCGGAAAGTTCGGAAAAGGCTTCCGCGACTTCTTCCAGCGAGTAGGTGCCGGCGATGTCGATCTCGATGACCCCGGAGCTGACCAGATCCGCCATCTCCTGCATGACCTCCGGGGTCGAGGCGTCGGTACTCCCCTCCGCCTTGGCCCCGATCTGTCCGGCCTTTTCAAAAGAAATGATCGTCTCGATGCGGTCCAGCGCCACCCCGAGGTCGACGGCCAGATCGAGGTATTCGGGCCCGTGCAGGTCGATGAAGGCGTCGACCCCGTCCGGCGCGGCCGCCCGCAGCCGGTCAATCAGGCCGTCGCCGTACTCGACCGGGGTCGCACCGTGGCGGGTGAGCCAGTCGGCGTTGGCCGCCGACGCGATGCCCAGCACCCGGGCTCCCCGGTGGACCAGCAGCTGGGTCAGCACCCGGCCGACCCCGCCGGCAGAAGCAGATACTGCCACCACGTCGCCCTGGCCGGCGTTGACGGCCCGGGCGGCCGCGTAGGCGGTCACCCCGATCACGTACAGCGCGCCCGCCACCTCCCAGGACAGGCCCGCGGGCTTGCGGATGAGCTGGGTGGCCGGGACGGCCGCGTGGGTGGCGTGGCTGGACCGGGTCCAGGAGTAGCCCAGCACCTCGTCGCCGATCCGGAACGCGGTCACGTCGGGGGCCGCCGCCACGACCACGCCGGCCAGGTCGCTGCCCTCGCCGGACGGGAACGTGCCGGTGTGCTCCGGGTCCATGGCGCCTTCGCGGATGGCGGCCTCGCCCGGGTTGATGCCCGCCGCCCGGACCTGGACGACCACCTCACCGGGGCCGGGTTCGGGCATGGGCACATCGGCGACATACAGCACGTCCAGGCCGCCGTAGCGGTCGAAGCGGACAGCGCGGGCGGAAGCGGTGGGCATGAGGCGCGTCTCCCCTCGGCGGCCCGCGTCAATCAGCCGCGGACCCAAGCGGACGATTTCTTCCGTTTAAGGCTACACGCTGATCCCGCGCAGGAAGATCCGGCGTTGCTCGTCGGCGTTCGGATCCTCCGGGCCGGTCGGCATCGGCTGGGCCAGCATGGCGCCGAAACGGACCACGGTCCAGGCGCTCACGTCGGCCCGGATGGTGCCGTCGGCGTGCCCGCGCTCGACGATCTCGGTCATCAGCTCGCGTATCCGGAACCGGCCGCGGGCGGACTCCGGGGTCGCGCTCCAGGGGGCGCCGTGCAGCGGCAGCACCAGCTGGTCGCGGACGGCGTAGCTGGTGACCAGGAACTGCTCGACCGCCGCCAGTCCGGTGACGGCGCCGGTCAGCGCCTGCTCGGCCAGGTCGGTGAGGATGCCGTAGGCGCGGACCTGCAGCGCTTCCAGCAGCGCTTCCCGGTTCGGGTAGCGCCGGTAGAGCGTGCCCACGCCGACCCCGGCCTCGGCCGCGATCTTGGCCAGCGGCACCGGCCGGCCCTCGCTCAGGCCGGAGCGGATCGCGGCCGCCAGCACCCGCTCGGCGTTGGCGGCGGCGTCGCTGCGCAGCGGCCGGGGGGCGGCTGCGGCTGGTTCACCGCGTGCTTCATCAGGCGGTCTCATGTCCGGTCAACAGCTTCGTCCTCCGCCCCGGCCTCGTCAACGACCTCATACCGGCGCCCGTACTGGCGGATCACCGACTGGATGATCCCGGCCACCGGCAGCGACAAGAACGCGAACAGGAACCCGCCCAGGGCCCCGCCGATCAGCGCGGCCGCGAACGCGATCGGGGCCGACACGTCCATCGTCCTGGCCGTCAGCTTGGGCGCCAGCAGGTAGTTCTCGATCTGCTGGTAGACGACGATCCAGGCCAGCGCGATGATCGCGTCGAGCGGGCTGACCAGCAGGGCACCCGCGACCGGGGCCGCCCCGCCGATGTAGGTGCCGACGGCGGGGATGAACGTCGCCACCGCGGCCTCGAACACCGCCAGCGGGGCCGCGAACGGGACGTTGCGGATCCAGAGCACGCCGAACATCAGCGAGCCGTTGATCACCGCGATCAGCAGCCGCGAGTAGAAGTAGCCGCCGGTCTGCCGGATCGCCTCTTCCCAGACCGACAGGATCACCCGCTGGCGCTGGGGGCGGAACCGGGACAGCACCGCCCGCCGCAGCTGCGGGCCCTGGGCGACCATGTAGAAGGTGAAGAACGCCACCACCGAGACCTCGAACAGCACCCCGGCCAAGGTGGCGGCGAGGTGCAGGATCCCCCCGGTGACCTGCTGGGCAGCCGCGATCAGGTCGTCGCTGTACTTCGTGAGCTGGGACTGCAGGCTGGCCCGGTCGAGCTTGACCCCGAACGGCTTGAGGTACTTGGCCAGGTTGTTCAGCAGGTCCGGGAGGGCCGAGATCAGCTCCCGGGTCCCGCTGACGACGGCCGGGATCAGCAGCGCCAGCAGCCCGGCGCCCGCCACCGCCACGCACAGGAAGATCAGCCCGGTGGCCAGGCCCCGGCGCCAGCCCCGGCGGGCCAGCCAGCCGACGGCCGGCTCGATCGCGAACGACAGGAACAGCGACACCACGATCAGCTGGAAGATCCCGGCCAGCCGGTGGGCCAGCGAGTCGGCCAGCCGCTCGAGGAACAAACCGCCTACGATCGCGGCTGTCAACCATAGTGCCGCATGACGGACGAACGAGCTGCTCCAGGGCGCAAACACCCGGGGCGCCGGGCGCTCGCCGGTCTCCCCCGCGTAGCCGCCGGCGGCTGGCTGGTCGGGCTGGCCGGGCTCGTGCGGCTGGTCGGGCTCGTGGGGCGGGTTCACATCCACCCCCTCAGCTTGGCGTGTTTAGGCTGGAGCCAGGAAACGGCGCGCTGAACAGGGATCACATACATGACAGTCGCGATCTGGATCTGGGTGGCGGCGGCGGTGCTGGCCGCCGTGGTCATCGCCGAGATCGTGCTGTCCGGGCGCTCCGGCCCCGGGGTGCCCGGCGAGGGCCGCCGGACCCGGCAGGCCGTGATCTGGGTCGGCGCCTACGTGACCCTGGCCGTCCTGTTCGGGCTGGGCCTGGGCCTCGACTCGGGCTGGACGGCCGCCGGGCAGTACTACGCCGGTTACCTCACCGAGTACAGCCTGAGCCTGGACAACCTGTTCATCTTCTACGTGATCATGAGCTGGCTGGCGGTGCCGGCCGGCCGCCAGCAGCGGGTCCTGCTCTACGGCATCCTGCTCGCGCTGGTGCTGCGGACCGGGCTCATCGTGGCCGGCACGGCCGCCGTCAACCGCTTCGACTGGCTGTTCTACCCGCTCGGCGGGTTCCTCCTGTGGACCGCGTTCGGCCTGATCAGCGGCCGGACCGACAACCCGTCCGAGCAGCAGCCGGGCCGGGTGCTGCGGCTCCTGCAGGGCGGGCTGGCCCGGGCCGGCGGCCACCGCCTCATCTCCCCGATGGTGCTGCTGGTGGCGGCGATCGCGGTGGCCGACGTGATGTTCGCGTTCGACTCGATCCCGGCCATCTTCGGCATCACCACCAAGCCGGTGCTGATCGTCGCGGCCAACGTGTTCGCGCTGATGGGGCTGCGGCACCTGTACACCCTGCTGATCCGGGTGCTGGACCGGCTCGTCTACCTGAACGTCGGGCTGGCGGTGGTGTGCGCGTTCATCGGCGGCAAGCTGATCCTGCAGGCGCTGCACGACGACGGGGTGCGCTGGGCGGTGCACATCCCGAGCTGGCTGTCGATCGCCGTCGTGGTCGCGATCCTGACCTTCACCGCCCTGGCCAGCAGCGCCGGGCAGGCGGCCGAACGGCGACGGCAGCGGCGGGCGGCGACGGCCGAGAGCCCCCTGCCGGCCGGGGTACTGTCGGCCGGGGCGCTGCCCGGCGGCCCGCTGACCGCCGGCGAACGGGCGATGCTGGAACGCCGGTTCGCGGTCATCGACACCGACGGGAACGGCCGCTGGCAGCGGGCCGACTGCACGCTGCTGACCGAGCGGCTGTGCGCGGCGTTCGGCCACCCGGCCGACTCGGTGCCCGGGCGGGCGGTCGCGACCGGCCAGCTGGGGCTGTTCGACGTGCTGCTGCAGCACATGGACGCCGACGGCAACCAGGAGATCAGCCAGGAGGAGTTCGTCAACGGGCTGGGCCAGTACATCGTCGACCGGCCGGCCTTCGACATCGCCGTCCACACCGCCGCCCTCACCCTGGTCCAGGTGGCCGACCGGGACCACAACGGGGTCCTCGACAGCGCCGAGTACGCCGATCTGGCCGCGGTCTACGGGGCCGCACCGGACGAGGCGGCGGCCGCCTTCGACCGGCTCGACCTCGACCGCAACGGCGTGCTCGACACCGCCGAGCTGACCGTGGCCCTCAGCCAGTTCTTCGCCAGCCGCCCGGTCGTCCCCGACCTGGCGCTGCGGCCGGTCGGCTAGCTCGGCGCCCGGTCGGCGATGAGGACCGCGAGGCCGTCGAGGATGCGGTCGATGCCGAACTGCAGCGCGTTGTCCTGCTCCGACCGGGGCGAGGCGCTGAACGCGGCCAGCACCTGCGGGTAGCGGTCCGGCTGGGCGGCCAGGGCCGCCCCGACCTGGCGGGCCATCTCTCCCTCGGGGTCGGGCTGGCCGGCCGCGACCTGGGCCAGGCTGCGGACGTGGCCGTTCAGCAGCACCACCGTGTCGAGCCGCTCGGAACCGGTCAGGCCGGTGTCCGCCAGCGCCGCCAGCGCGGTCTCCATCCACGCCATCTCCTGCGGGCCGGTCGGCCGGGCGCCCGCGCTGGCCTCGATCGCCCACGGGTGGGCGCGGTAGCGGTCGAAGATCGTCACCGCCCACAGCCCCAGCACGGCACGCCAGCGCTCCTCGCCCGGCCCCGCCTGCTCATCCGGGGCCAGCTGGGGCGGCTCACCGATGGCGGTGTCGAGCATGAGCGCGACCAGCTCGGCCTTGCCGGGGACGTAGCGGTACAGCGCCATCTTGGCGCAGCCCAGCCGCTCGGCCAGGTGCTGCATGGACAGGCTGGCCAGCCCGTCGGCGTCCGCCAGCTCGACCGCCGTGGTGACGATCCGGTCCAGCGACAGCGACGGCTTCGGTCCCCGCCGGGGGCGTTGCTGGCGCCCCCACAGCAGGTCGAAGGAGGTTGGTGCGGCCATGGTCCCCATCCTCCCCCATCCTCGCGGGCCACCCGCTTGACGTAAAACTGCGTCCATCATACGCTAATTAGCGTCCACTAGACGCAGTTAAGCCACCGCCGGGAGGCAGGCCATGCGCGACCAGACCGTCCTCATCTCCGGGGCCAGCATCGCCGGGCCCGCCCTCGCCTTCTGGCTCAGCCGTTACGGCTTCGAGGTCACCGTGGTCGAAAAATCCCCCGCCCGGCGGCCGGGCGGCCAGGCGATCGACTTCAAGGGCCGCACCCACCGGACCGTGCTCGAGCGGATGGGCATCTGGGACGAGATCCAGCGGCGGCAGACCGGCCGGTTCGACACCGTCTACCTGGACGCGGACGGGCGTCAGCGGTCGGTGATGTCGGGCGAGTTCACCGGCGGTGACGTCGAGATCCTGCGCGGAGACCTGGCCGCGATCTTGTACGAGCGCACCGCCGGGCGCTGCCAGTACCGGTTCGGCGACTCGATCACCGGGCTGACCGAGACCGCGGCCGGGGTCCGGGCTGATTTCGAACGCGGCGGCACCCAGACGTTCGGCCTGGTGATCGGGGCGGACGGGATCCACTCCCGGGTCCGGCGGCTGGCCTTCGGCCCCGAGCGCGATTACGTCCACCACCTCGGCTACTACTACTGCGTGGCCGGGGCGCCGGGCTGGGGCCAGGACCGCGAGCGGCCCGAACGGGTGACCGCCCGCGCCTGGAACGCGCCCGGCCGGATGGCGGCCCGCGGTGGCGCCAAGGGGTCGCAGCTGTACCTGTTCGCGTCGCCGGAGCTGGACCGCGCCCGCAGCGGCGTCGCCGCCCAGCAGCGGCTGATCGCCGAGAAGTTCGCCGGTATGGGCGGCGAGGTGCCGGCCATGCTGGCCGAGCTGGACCGCCTGGACGGCTTCTACCTCGACTCGATCGGCGAGGTGCGGATGGGCGGCCGGTACACCCGCGGCCGGGTCGCGCTGGTCGGGGACGCGGCCTACGCCAACACCCTGGGCGGGTTCGGCACCGGGCTGGCCGTGGTCGGCGCCTACGTGCTGGCCGGCGAGCTGGCGGTGGCAGGCGGCGACCACCGGACCGCCTACGCCCGCTACGACGAGATCATGCGCCGGTACGCCAGGATCCAGGGCACCACCAACGCGGGCCGGTTCATGGCGCCGAAGACGGCGGCCGGGATCCGGGCCCGGGACTGGTTCCTCCGGTCGCGGGTGTTCGGCCTGATGATGAGGTACGCCGACCGCGCCGCCAACGACATCGACCTGGCCGACTACCCCGCCCAGATATGACCCTTTACCGATCCAATGGAATGGCGATCGTGCCTGCGAACCGCGGCTGCTCGGCCTCGTCGAGCATGGCGGCCGCGACCGTGGCCCGGCTGACCTTGGCCGGGAACACCCGGTGGGGCGCCCCGTCCAGACCGGCGGTCCGCCGGGCGGGGCTGACCGGGCCGTCGCCGAGTGGCCGGCGTGGAACACGGTGCCGCCGGCGTCGAGCACGATCGTGTCGGCGCCGACCTTGTCGGCCAGCTTGGCCCCCACCGCCCTGAACATGGTTCGCACCAGCCAGCCGCCGGCCTGGGCGGACGCGCCGGTCCCGACCGCGCCGAGCCAGACGATGCGCTCCGGGTGGGCCGCGGTCACCGCCCGGGCGCCGGCCGTCAGGGTGCCGGGCGGGTCGCCGTCGGCGACGCCGAGACCGGACAGCACCACCTGGCGGTCGCGCAGGGCGGCCTTGATCGAGTCCGGGTCGTAGACGTCGGCCGCCACCCTGATGAGCTGAGCGGTATCGGGCCCGGCGATCCGGGCGGGGGTACGGGCGATCGCGGTGACGGTGTGGCCGCGCTCGAGCGCCTGGCGGGTGAGCTCCCGCCCGGTGGCACCGGACGCGGCCAGGATCGTGACCTCCATCAGGCCACCTCAGCCAGGACGGTGGCCGCCTCGTGGTGCAGGCCGGGCCTGCCCGGCCTCGGCCTGCCCGGTGACCACGGCCGCGGCGTCCAGGCTGGTCTTGGCGGATACCCGCAGCCGCTGGCCGTTGAGGTGGGCGCCCCGGCCGCGGATCGCGGTGTAGGTGCGATCGCCCTCGGGCTGGCGGACCACGGTCAGCACCGGCTCGCCGTCCCGCATCAGGGTCACGGTCACCGCCCACTCCGGCAGCCCGTGCACGTAGTTGACGCCGCCTTCGACCGCGTCCACCACCCACCACTCGCCGGCCGGCAGCGGCCGGGTCTCCAGGTCATCGCCGGCCCAGCCCGCCGCGGGCCGCAGCCCGGCCAGGGTGGGCCGCAGCTCGCCCAGCACCAGGTCTTCGATGTGGTGGCCGAGCTCGGCCATGGCGCCCCGGCCGGCCGGGCGGGTGGCGGGCGAGAACTCGGCCCGCAGCCGGTCGCCGGCCGCGGTGGCCGCCTTGATCACTTCGTCGAGGAGGTCGTGGCCGGCCTGGGCTGGGTCTTCGGTGGTTGCCCTCATGACTCAGACGCTAGGAGCGCCAATCGATGATGTCCAATGCACTTTTGATAATTAAAGAGTTACCGTCATGCATGTGGACCTGAACCTGCTGACTGCCCTGGATGCGTTGCTGGCCGAGAACAGCGTGGCGGCCGCGGCTGACCGGCTGCACCTGTCGCCACCCGCCATGAGCCGGACGCTGAGCCGGATCCGCCGGGCCACCGGTGACGACATCCTGGTCCGGACCGGCCGGACCATGACCCCGACCCCGCGGGCGCTGGAGCTGCGGGAGGAGACCCGGGAGCTGGTCCGGCGGGCGACGGCCGTGCTCACCCCGCCGCAGACGCTGGACCTGGACACCCTCGACCGGGTGTTCACCATCCGCAGCCACGACGCGCTGGCGGCGGCGCTGGCGCTGCCGCTGACGGCCGCGATATCCGCGGCCGCGCCCCGGGTCCGGGTCCGGCTACTGGCCGAGCCGTCGGCCGACGTCGCCGACCTGGCCCGCGGCCACACCGACCTGGAGATCGGGGTGACCCCGGCGGCCCGGCCGGAGATCGCGGCCGACACCATCGGCACCGACCACATGGTGGCGGTGTTCCGGGCCGGCCACCCACTGGCCGAGTCAGGCGAGCTGACCGCCGAACGGCTGGCGGCCGCCGACCACGTCACCGTCTCCCGGCGCGGCCGCCTGCACGGCGTCATCGACGACGCGCTGGCCGAGCGCGGCCTGACCCGGCGGGTGGTGGCGGCCCTGCCGACCAGCGCGGCCGCCCTCGACCTGGCCGCCCGCACCGACGTGGTGACGACGGTGGCCGAGCAGGTCTGCCGCCCGGTCTGGACCCGGCTGGGGCTGGTCGCCCGCCCGTTCCCGTTCCCGGTGCCGCCGGTGCCGGTCATCGTCAGCTGGCATCACCGCCACGACACCGACCCGGCCCACCGCTGGCTCCGCGACCAGGTCGGCGAGGCCCTGCGGGCGATCCTCGACAACGGTCAGTAACTGGTGAGCACGGCGTCGCGCGCGGGGCAACGGCGCCCCCTCCAGCTGGACCCCAGCCGGTCAGCAGAAGAAGACCGGCCGGAGCGCGCCGGCGGGCAGCGGATCGGCCAGCAAGTCGCGGGATCGGGCGACGATGGCCAGGTTGCCGAGCTTTTCGGCGATTCCCGCGGCCACCGCGGCGTGGCTGGGGAACCGGCCGTCGGCGGATTGGATCAGGGCCAGGCCCAGGTGGCCCAGGGCGGCCTGCAGCGGGTGCTGGGAGTCGGCGGTCCGTCCGTACAAGCGGGCCGCGGTGGCCAGGTCGCCGCGGCAGCGGGCGAACTCGGCGTGGTCGTTGTCGATGGATTCCGCGGTGAAGGCGTTACGGCGGGTGTAGTAGCGCAAGCCCCGCTCGCCGCCGCGGCTCAGCTCCGTCACCCGGGCCAGTTCAGCTGCGTACGAATCGGGTTCACCGCGGAGCCGGTACGCGGCCAGCCGGGCGGTCTTGACGCTGACCACCCCGTCCAGCAGGGCTTCGGCCTGGAACCTCGTTTCTGCCCGTAGATAGCATTGGAGGGCGGCCTCCGGGTCGTTGGTGTGCACGGCCAGGCCGCCGGCGATGAAGTCAGACCAGGCCACCCACCGGGTGGCCGCCAGCGGCGCGTACGGCCGTAGGTAGTCGTCCAGGCAGGCGCGCACTTCCGGCAGGCGATCTGCCCACAGCAGGGCCAGGCATTCCTGGAAGGCGGCGTGAGCCGCGCGGACCGGATGCTGTTCCGTCCTCGCCCGCTGCCGCGCCAGCTGCGCGGTCTCTGCGGCCGGGCCGAGGAGACCGGTCATCCGGAGGGCCTCCGAGCGCAGGATGAGATAGGTGGACAGGCTGTCGCCCGGCAGCCGGCTGGTGGCCCGCAGCACCGCGTCGTGCCGCCCCGTCCGCGACCAGGCGGTCAGCCGCTTCCGCTCCGCCACCTCCCGGGCCCGGGCCAGCCGCCCGGGCCCAGGCCACCGCGCCACCGGGGTCAAGATCGCGGCCATCGTGTTGCCGCCGTGGTTCAGGTACGACGTTGCCAGCGCGGACACCGCCTGGCGCTGACTCCCAGGACGAAGGGCCGCGCGAAAATAGTTGCCCCTGGCCCCGTGATAGTCGCCAAGCAGTCCCTGGATGGCCGGTGCCGCCCAATCCGTATCTCCCGGCAAGGCCGGATAGGTGACCGCAGCCGGTCGATCGAAAAGCTGCCGTACGAGGTCAGGGTGGGCGTCGGCCAGGAGGTTCTGCTGGCACCAGGCGACGAAATCCCAGGACGGGTTGGGTCCGGCGCCGCGAACCGCTCCGCCGGGCGGCGCCACCGGGGGCATCAGCCGGAGCCTGCCGTTCGCGTCGGCCGCGCGCGCCACCAGCCGTTTGTGCTCCGCCTCGGACATCTCGCCGTCACACCATTTGTCGAACCACAAAACGTCGCCCGCATCGCGCAGGACCGAGTCCCAGACCGGCTGAAAGTCGAGGTCGCGCCCCCGGTACCCGACGAACACCACCGTCCGGCCGCGGACGTCGGCCCGGAGCCGCTCCAGCCAGCCAGGGTGCAGACCGGCCAGCACCTGCCGGGCGGTCACGATCAGCTCGCTGCCCGCCGAGCCGTGCGGTTTCATCAGCGGCGCACCTGGCGCCGGGTCCGCCGGCCACGCTATGGCGGGCAGCGTGCCCCCTGATGCCCGCTCGATGAGCCGGTCGAAGTTGACCGTCCACACCCGGGCGCCCGCCGCGGCCAGCTGAGCGAGCGCGTGATGGGCTGCGTTCGGCTGACCTGCCGACAGCACCGCGCTGAGCCAGGACTGGACGTCGACCCCGGCCTCGGACAGCGCCAGCATGAACGGCTCCGGCACCAGCCCCCCGGCCACCTCCACCAGCACCTTCCGCCGGGCGGAGAGCGGGGCGGTGGCGCCGGCCGACGGAGGCGTGTACCGGCTCAGGCCGAGCTGGCACAAGATCTCGTCCCGCAGCCAGTCAAACAGCGGTAAACCCGCCGGTGCGGAAAGGGAGACCCCGGCCCCGGCGAAGACGAACAACTGGCCCGCTGCGACGGTCATGTTCCCTCCGCGATCACTGCCCGATGCCGTAGTTTTTACTATCACCAACCGCACGGGGGGAACGTCGGAAAGCGAGCACCTGACCCGTCCACGGTGGCTGGCCAGCCAGCCTGGCGACGTCGCCGCCATCGCGGCGGCCTGGCTGACCAGCCCGGAGCTGGCCACCCTGACCCGCGCTCTCGGCGGCCCGGTCATCCGGTCGATCCCGGCCGACCTCGCGGCGGCGGCGGAGTGGTCGCAGCACGCCCTCGACACCCGCGGCGGCGCCGAGCGGCACGAAGCCCCGGCGGCCCGGCGGCCCGGGTTCGCGATTCCGCCGCTGCTGAGCGCGGGCCGGGCGCTCGGGCTCATGAGCACCGGAGGACCGCGGCTCGGCTCCTACGACCTGACCGTGATCCTCGGTGGCACCGCCACCGGCAATCGGCTGCGGACCGCCCTCGCCGCCAGCTTCGCCCAGCGGGACATCGACCTCGGCGTCGTGGCCGGGCTGACCGCCGACCGGCCGCTCACCGCCGCTGAGCGCCGGGTCGAGCGGCTCCCCGCGGCCGAGGACAGCGAGTGGCAGAACCTGCTGCGCGAGCTGGGCGGGGCGTTCGGCTCCGGCCGGGACACCCAGGTGCTGGTCGCACCGCCGGCGCCCGGCTCACAGCGGGCGGACACCAGAGCATCGGTGGACTACCTCACCGGCCAGATCGCGCCCGCGGCCAGGCGGCGGGTGCTGATCGTCACCAGCGCCATTTACGCCCCCTACCAGTTCTTCATTGCCGCCCCCGGGCTCACCGGCGCCGGGACCGGGCATGCCGAGCTGGTCGGGACCCCGACCGGGACAGCCGGCGACCAGACGCTGCTGGCGCAGCGCATCGCGCAGGAGATCCATTCGGCCATCACGGCCGCGTGCCGCCTGTGGCCAGCCAGCGGTGCGGGTCGCGGCGGGAGGTGACACCCGGTGAGCCGATGATCGCCGCCACCGCTCCGCTGGCGCCAAACTGGAGGCCGGGTTCTGGTACTTCTTCTACTTCGCGACCGAGCGGGGGCGGCGGGGGCTGGCCGCCAACCGGCGCGAGGTCGCGCGGGTGATCTGGACCCGGAATTCACCGCGCTGGCCGGAAGCCGGACGCCTTCACCCAGGCGGTGCTGGATGTGACCGGGCTCAGCTGACCAGCCGCGAGCCCCGCGGCCAGCTCGCCCTCAGGCCCGGAGCGCGTTGAGCTGGGCGGTGGCGTCGCGGGTGATGGCGACCGCGTCGGCCACGGTGGTGAGCAGGGTGCAGCCCCCCTCGCGGTAGCGGCGGGCCAGGGCCGCCTCGGTGGCGTGCACCCCGGCCGGCTTGCCGGCCGCGACGCAGGCGGCCCAGATCTGGGCGAAGGCCGGGCCGAGGACCGGGTCGTCCGGGTCGAGCTGGCAGCCGAGCGCGAACGACAGGTCCCGCGGGCCGACGTAGACCCCGTCGACCCCGTCGATGTCGAGGGTGGCGGGCAGGTCGGTGACGGCCTCGGCCGATTCCACCATGACCAGGCAGAACGGGTCGGTGGTGGCGAACACGCCACCGGCCGAGCGGTAGCCGGCGGGCGGGTAGCTGACCGCCCCGGCCACCTCGCGGGCCTGGGCGGCCGAGTTCACGTTGGGGACGATGACGCCTTCGCAGCCGAGGTCCAGGGCCCGGCCGATGTCGGCCGGGTGCGCGTGCCGGACCCGGCCGACCGGGGTCGACCCGGCCAGCCGGATCGCGTTGGTCATCGCGGGCAGGTCGGTCTCGGTCGCGCCGCCGTGCTGCAGGTCGATGACCACGTAGTCGAAACCGGCCGCGGCCAGCAGGCGGACGCTGATCAGGGACGGGATCACCGACCAGGCGCCGTACAGGGGCTCGCGGGCGGTCAGGCGGGTACGGAAGCTGGCAGGCGTGGTCATGGGACCAAGCGAACCACAGGCGTCCCCGGGACTAGGGCTAGCCCCCGCCCAACGCGGAGGGAAGCACCATTGGGGGCGGGACCCGCGCCCGGCACGCTGAATCCATGACCGCAGAGACCTTGATCGAAGCTGCCCCGGCGAACGAAGTCCCCCCGCGGGCGCCGGTGGAACTGGACCAGGTGACCAAACGGTACGGGCGGCGCCGGAGCACGGTGCCAGCCCTGGACCGGGTGTCGCTGTCGCTGGCGGCCGGTTCGTTCACCGCCGTGCTGGGGGTGTCCGGATCCGGCAAGTCGACGCTGCTGCAGTGCGCGGCCGGCCTGGAGCGCCCGACGGCCGGGACCGTCCGGCTGTGCGGGGCCGAGCTGAACAAGCTCCCGTCCCGGCGGCAGGCGGCGCTGCGGCGCCGCCGGGTCGGGTTCGTGTTCCAGGACCTCAACCTGCTGCCCGAGCTGACCGTGGCCGAGAACATCGCGCTGCCGCTGCGGCTGGACCGCCGCCCGGCCCGGCGGCCGGACATCGAGCAGGCCGCGGCCCGGGTCGGCCTGGGCGGGGCCCAGCTCCGCCGCCGCCCGGGCGAGCTGTCGGGCGGCCAGCAGCAGCGGGTGGCGATCGCCCGCGCCCTGGTCACCCGGCCGGACGTGATCTTCGCGGACGAGCCGACCGGGGCGCTCGACCCGCACACCGCGACCACGATGCTGCAGCTGCTGCGGGCCGCCCCGGACGGCACCACCGTCGTCATCGTCACCCACGACCCGCAGGTGACCCGGTTCTGCGACCAGGCCGTGTTCCTGCACGCGGGCCGGGTCGACCGGGTGCTGCCCGCGCCCGAGCCCGGCCTGGTCGCCCGGCTGCTGTTCGACCTGGGCGAGCGCGCCGCCGCCGGCCCCAGCGCAGCGCCCGGGAGCCCGGCGTGATGCGGGGCTGGCGGCTGGCCGGGATCCGCCGCCGTCCGGGGCCGCTGGTCGGCACGGTGGCCGCCTCGGCGGTCGCGGCCACGCTGACGGTGGCGGCCGCCTCGATCGCCGGTGGCCACACCACCGCCCCGGCCGGCCGCCTGGCCGACGCCAGCGTGGTGGTCGCGGCCAGCACCAGCCTGCACGTCAACGTGGGCTCCGACGGGGCCCAGAGCATCCCGCTGCCGGCCTACCGGGGCGTGCCCGCCGGCTTGGCCGGGCAACTGGCCCACGTGCCGGGGGTGGCCAGCGCGACCGGCGAGTCCGGCTTCCCGAACGGCGTGGTCCGCCCCGGCGACGTCGACCTGGTCGCGGTCAAGGCCCGGCCCGGTGTCACCCCGGCCCAGCTCGCGACCCGGATCCGGGCGACCCTGGCCGCCACCGGCTACACCGTCGCGACCGGGGCGGCCCGGGGCGACGTGGCCGACCTGAACGCGCCGATCGAGCGCTCCAACGGCCAGAGCCTGGGTGGCGCCCTGATCCCGCCGATCGTCCTGGTCTCGATGTTCGTACTGGCCAGCACCACCGCGCTGGCGGTCAACCTGCGCCGCCGCCGGTTCGCGCTGCTGCGCACGATCGGCGCCAGCCGCGGTCAGGTCCGGCGGGCCATCCTGGCCGAGCTGAGCCTGTGCGGGCTGGCGGGCGGCCTGGCTGGCCTGCTGCCGGGGGCCGCCCTGGGCGCGCTCGGCACCCACGCGCTGGCCGCCCATCAGATGCTGCCGGCCGGGTCGAGCGCCTGGCTCAGCCCCTGGCTGCTGCTGATCGGGGTGGGCAGCAGCGTGCTGGTGGCCGGGCTGAGCGGCCAGGTCGCCGCCCGCCGCGGCAGCCGGACCCCGCCCGCCCAGGCGCTGCGGGAGACCACCGCCGAACGGCGCTGGCCGAACCCGGTCCGGGTGCTGCTGGGGCTGGCGGCGGCGGGCGGCTCGGGGGCGCTGACCGTGTTCACGCTGACCGCCAAGAGCCCGGCCGGCCAGCTCGCGCTGGCGCTGCCGCTGCTGCTGGCCTGCATGGTGGCGGTCGCCCTGCTCGGCCCGCTGCTGGTGGCGCTGGCCGCCGGGCTGGCCCGGCCGCTGCGGGTGATGGGCGGCCCGTCGGCCCGGCTGGCGCTGGCCGCGATCACCGCCCAGCCCCGCCGGACCGCCTCGGCGGTGATCCCGGTGGCGATGGCGATCGCCCTGGTCGGCTGCGTCAACTTCGCCAACACCTCGATCGCGCACGCCACCACCCGCGAGGCCGCGAGCACGGTCACGGCCGGGCACGTGCTGTCGGGGCCCGGGCTGACCCCAGCTGCCCTCGGCCAGGTGAGCGCGCAGCCCGGCGTGCGGGCGGCGGCCGGGGTGACCCCGGTCTCGATGATCGCCGCCGACCCCGACCTCGAACCGCTGTACGGCGAGGCGGTCGCCGGTGGCCCGCTCAGCCAGGTCATGAACCTGGGTGTGACCTCCGGCAGCCTGGCCCACCTGCAGCCGGGGCAGATCGCGGTCAGCGCTCTGGAGGCCGGATCCGGCCAGCTGCACGTGCATACCGGGTCCCGGGTGACGGTCTGGCTGCCGGACGGCACCCCGTACCGCGCGACCGTCAGCGCGATCTATGCGCACTCGCTGGCCGCCGGCGACCTGCTGATCCCGGCCGCGGTGGCGGCCGGCCACACCGGCACCAGCCCCGGCTTCGGGCAAGTGCTGATCAGCGGGGGCCGCCCGGCCACGCTGACCACGCTGGCGGCCGGTCACCCCGGCTGGCACCTGACCGCTCGCAACGTGGCCAACGCGCAGGCGGCCGCGGGCGCCGCCCAGAACAGCTTCGGCAACGACCTGATCTTCGGCGTGATCGGCTCGCTGGCGGCCGTGTCGCTGGTCAACACGCTGGTCGTGGTCACCCGGGAGCGGCGCCGGGCGGTCCGGCTGCTGGGCCGGGCGGGCGCCACCCGCGGCCAGGTGGTCGCGGTGTTCGGCTGGCACGCGGCCTTCGTCATCGTCACCGGCCTGCTGACCGGGGCGGCAGCCGGGGCGGTGGCGATGCTGGCGGTGACCCGGGCCGCCACCGGCTCCTGGGTGCCGTACATCCCGCTCGACCAGGGGGCCGGGCTGGTGCTGGCGGTGGCCACGCTCACGGTGGCGGCGGTGATGATCCCGGTCCGGCTGATGCTCCGCCGCGAGCCCGCGCTGAGCTGAGCCCGAACAGGCTGGCCGCGTTGCCGCTGAGCACGGCGGTGAGGTCGGCGGCGGGCAGCCCGGCCGCGGCCGCCCGCTCGACCGGGTCGGTGACGCCCATGTCGAAGGGGTAGTCGGTGCCGAGCACGAGCTTGTCGGCGCCGGCTGCCTCGACCAGGTGGCGCAGCCCCGGCGCGGTGTAGACGAGGGTGTCGTACCAGATCCGGCGCAGGTACCAGCTGGGAGCGTGGCGGCAGCCACGGGCGTCCGGACGGGCCGCCCAGGCGTGGTCGGAGCGGCCGATGTAGGTGGGCAGGAAGCCGCCGCCGTGGGCGGCCAGCAGCTTGAGCCGGGGGAACCGGTCCAGCGTGCCGCCGAAGATCAGGTGGCTGAGGGCCAGCGCGGTCTCGGCCGGCTGGCCGAACGTGTTGCCGAGGAAGTTCGGGCCCAGCCGGGCCCCCAGCGAGCAGCCCCACGGGTGGATGAACACCACCGCCCCGAGATCGGCGGCCGCCGCCCAGACCGGGTCGAAGCGCCGGTCGGCCAGCTCGCGGCCGTCCACGTTGGTGGAGACGCTGACCCCGCGCAGGCCGAGCCGCCCGATCGCGTCCTCCAGCTCGCGGACGGCCAGGTCGGGGTGCTGCAGCGGCAGCGTGCCGAGCCCGTGCAGGCGGCCCTGGCCGAGGGCGCAGTGGGCGGCCACCGCCTCGTTGACGATGCGGGTGAACGCAGCCGCCAGGCCAGGTCCGGCCCAGTACCGGTGCATCGGCATCGGCCCGACGATCTGCACGTCGACGCCGAGCGCGTCGAGGTCGTCCAGGCGGCGCTGGACCGAGGTCAGCTGGGGCCCCACCCGCTCGAGCTGGGCCCGGTTGATCTCGGCGCTGGCGGCGCTGAACGCCAGCCGTTCGGCGGCCGCGTCGGCCGCCTGCCCGGGTTCGCCCGTCATCAGCGCGTCGGCCGCCGGGACCAGCAGGTGCCCGTGGGTGTCGATGACCGGGTGGGTGGCCGCCAGCACCATCGCTCAGGCCTCCGAGCCGGCCAGGAAGGCCAGGGTGCCGTCCATGGCCGCGGCCACGTCCTGGTCGGTGTGCGGTTCCAGGTCCATCTCCCAGCGCACCAGCTGCAGCGAGGTCTGCACCACGGCCCGCACCCGCGGCCGCCGCCGGGCCATGAACGCGGCCAGCGCCCGGCCGAGCGGCTCCGGCCCGGTGACCAGTTCGGCCAGCACCACCGCGTCCTCGGCGCACATCGCGGCCCCCTGGGCGATCAGCGGCGGGCAGGCGTGGGCGGCGTCCCCGACCACGATGGCCCGCCCGCGGTACCAGGGGTCGTCGACCAGCAGCCACTCGATGCGGGTGTGGGACACGTCCGAGTCCGGGCCGATCGTCGCCCGGATCTTGCCCCAGGTGCCGCCGTAGCCGGCCGACCGCTCGTACATCAGCTGCCAGGCCGGGCGCCCGCCGGGGTCGGCCAATGGGCCGGCCAGCGGGTCGTCCTCGTCGAGCACGTAGGCGTAGCAGCGGTCGGCCGAGATCGGGCTGTAACCGGCCTTGTAGCGGGGACCCCCGTAGTACAGCTCGGCGCAGTCCAGTTCGGCCGGCCGCTCGGCCACCACCCGCCAGATCGTCATGCCCGACGGCTGCGGGGCGGTGCCGATGCCGAGCAGCGCCCGGGTCGCCGACCGGATTCCGTCGGCCCCCGCCACCAGGTCGTAGCGGCCGCTGCTGCCGTCGCTGAACTGCACGTAGGCGCGGTGGCTGTCCTGGGCCAGGGCGGTGACCGTCAGCCCCAGCCGGACCCGGACGCCGGCCTGGTAGACCCGGTCGCAGAGCACCGCCTGCAGGTCCGAGCGCAGCGCCCCGAGGGTGGCGGGCAGGCCGGGGCCGCCGGTGCGCGGGGTCGGCACCTCGGCCAGCAGCGAACCGTCCGCCCGCAGCATCCGGACCTGGTTGAACGGCACCCCCCGGCGCAGCACCTCGTCCAGCACGCCCACCTTGGCCAGCGCCGCCAGCGCGTTGCCCTGCACGGTGATGCCGTGCCCGACGCCGTGCCAGCGCGGGCTGATCTCGGCCAGGTCGACCTCGACCCCGCGCTGGGCCAGGGCCAGCGCCAGCACGCTGCCGGTGATGCCGCCCCCCACCACCAGCGCGGTGGAAACGCTCATGGCCGGCCCTCGCCGCCCGGGTAGCCGCAGAACACGCCGGCCGGGTCGTGCCGGGCCCGCAGCCGGGTCATCTCGGCCAGCGCGGCCGCCTGCAGCGGCGCGTCGAACCGGCCGGCCAGGTCGGCGTCGGCGAACTGGGTGCCGCTCGACAGCGGCGCCGCCGCCCGGATCGACCTGGCCACCCAGGCGTCATGGGCGGCGTCCAGGTCCGGGTCGGGGCCGATCCCGTAGACCGCGTAGTACCAGGGGGCCTGGGACGACCAGGCCGCGTGGGGCGGGGTGTGGTCGCGGCCCCAGAAGTACCAGAACACCTGGCACTCGGGATTGGGCATGGTGTCGGCGGCCTGCTGGATCAGCGGTGTGATCTGCCCGGCGGCCGCGTGCGTCCAGATGTTGTCGCACACGTAGCGCAGCCCCTTGGGGGTCTCCCGGTCCACCTCGGCCCCCAGCTCGTCCAGGTTGGTCTGGTCGCAGCGGACGTGCAGCAGCTCCTGCCCGGCCAGCGGGGACCGCTCGAAGCCGGCCAGCAGCCGCCGGCCCTCCAGCTCCGAGTCCGCGAACGCGGTGGCCGAGACGGTCATGGCCGCCTCCGGGTAGCCGGGCAGCGGCGGCCGGGTCACCATCGCGACGAACTCGACCCGCTGGTCCAGCGACGGGCCGAGCGTCATCATCCAGCGCGCCACCTCCCCGGCCCGGCGGGCCGGGTAGACCTGGGTGCTGCGCAGGATCGCGCCCGGCTGCTCGCGCAGCCGCAGGTGGAACCGGGTGACCACGGCGAACTGGCCGTGCCCGCCGCCGCGGGCCGCCCACAGGAAGTCGCGGTGCTGGTCCTCGTCGCAGTGCAGCCGCTCACCGGTGGCGGTGACGACGTCGACGGCCAGGATGGAAAAGCAGGCGGGCCCGTACTGGCGGGAGTTCCAGCCGTAGCCGCCGCCGAGCAGGAACCCGGCCACCCCCACGTCGGGGCCGTGCCCGACCGGGAAGAACAGGCCGTGGGCGCGCACCGCGTGGTGCAGGTCGGTGCCCACCACCCCGGACTCCACCGCTGCGGTCCGACGGTGCGGATCGATATCCATTTTATTCATGAAAGAGAGATCAATCAGCAGGGCACCCTCCCGGAGCTGGATGCCGTACCAGCTGTGGCCCCCCGAACGCACCGACACCGGGAGTCCCTGCTCGCGGGCGTAGTTGACCGCGGTCACGACGTCTTCCTCGGTGGCGGCGGCGACGATGACGGCCGGGTAGCGGGCGGGGGTGCGGGCGTTCCAGACCGCGTCGGTCCGGGCCTGCTCGTAGCCGGGTTCGCCGCGCCGGTAGACCCGCCCGGCAACGGCGTCGAGTGAGTGGGTCATGGCGTCACCGGCTCGACCAGCTCGATCAGGTTGCCGTCGGGGTCGGTGACGTAGGCCATCCGGACCCCCGGCTCGGGCGAGTCGCGCGGGCCCCAGACCGCTCCGGCCCCCGCGCTGACCAGCCGCTGATAGGTGGTGTCGAGGTCCTCGACCTGGAAGCAGACGTGGTTGACGCCGTGCACCGCGTTGGCGGCGGGCGGGTCGGCCCGGCGCGGCCCCGGCGCCGCCCCAGACTGTTCGAGCAGCTCGACCCCGCTGCCGTCCGGCCCGAGGGCGAACGCCCCGCGCAGGCCGGCCGGCGCGATCTCGAAGCGGAAGCCGGGCCGGAGCCCGAGCGGGCCGCAGTACCAGGCCAGCGCCCGGTCCAGGTCCGGGACGCTGATCCCGGTGTGGTGCAGCTTCATGGGTGTCCTCGGGTGGGTACGGGAGGGTCAGACCCGGTCACGCAGCCGCCGTTCGCGCCCGTAGAGGGCGACGGTGAGCAGCACCAGCGCGCCGAACACGATCTGCTGGACGGCCGAGTCGAGGTTGAGCACCGAGATCAGGAAGTTCAGGGCGGTGATGATCAGCGCGCCCAGGCAGGTGCGCAGGTAGTCGCCGCGGCCGCCCATCATCGTGCCGCCGACGATCACCGCCGCCAGCCCGGGGAACAGGTAGCTGTTGCCGATGTTGGTGTCGCCGCCGGTGCTGAACCCGGCCAGCAGCACGCCGGCCAGCCCGGCCAGCACCGCGCTGGCGGCGTAGGCCCCGGCCCACACCCTGGCCGTCCGGACGCCGGCCAGGCCGGCCGCCCGCGGCCCGGCCCCGGTCAGGTAGAGCCGCCGCCCGGCCGGGGTCCGGGCCAGCACCAGCGTCACGACGACGGCCAGCACGATCCAGAACGCCACGATCGGCGGCAGCGGCAGCCCGAACGTCTTCGACGACTGCTGGGTGAAGCCCTGCAGCCAGTGCGGGGCGGCCCCGTTCAGCAGCTTGGTGTCGGTGCCGACCAGCGCGCCGACCACCACCGAGCTCATGCCCAGCGTGACCACCAGCGGCTCGAGCCCGAACCGGTGACAGGCCCAGCCCGCGAAGCCGCCGCCGGCCACGCAGATCGCCAGCACCAGCAGCGCCACCAGGGCGAAGTTCCAGTGCTCGAGGCCGGCCAGGTGGGTGGTGAGCAGGTTGCCGGCCACCAGGTAGGCGCCGATCGAGAAGTCCAGCCCGCCGACCAGGATGACCAGGGTCTGGCCGGCCGCGGCGATGCCGAGGAAGGAGGCCTGCAGCAGGATCGGCGCCCACAGGTCGTTCCAGCTGAAGTCGCCGTCGGCCTGCCCTACGTACAGGACCAGCGCGACCAGCACCGCCACCTGCAGCAGCGGGTACCGGCGCTGGGCGCCGGCCAGCCGCAGCCAGGACGGCCGCAGCCCGCCGCCGGCGGTCGCGGCGGTCACCGGGTCCGTCCTTCGCGGGCGGCCCGGCCGCGGGTGACGCCGGCCGCGAACAGCACCGCCACCACCAGCGTGGCCCCGTAGACGGCTTCGGACCAGAACGAGGAGATGTTGAGCGCGCCCAGCAGGTTCTTGATCAGGAAGATGACCGCCGCCCCGAGCACCGAGGCCAGCAGCCCGCCGCGGCCGCCCGCCAGCGAGGTGCCGCCGAGGGCGACGGCCGCGATCGCCATCAGGATCAGCGGGGTGACGAAGCCGGAGTCGGCCTCGGCCTGGTGCAGCTGGGCGACGATGGCCACCCCGGCCAGCCCGGCCAGCGCGCCGCCGATCGTGTAGGCCAGGGTGCGGACGGCGGCCACGTTCACCCCGGCCGTCCAGGCGGTGGTCTCGCTGCCGCCGACCGCCCGGAGGGTCCGCACGTAGGGAGTGCGGGTGAGCGCCGCCCAGGCCACCAGCGGCACCGCGATCAGGATCAGGCCGCCGGGCACGCCGGCGGCGGTGGCGCCGAGGCCGGTCAGCCAGCCGGTGGTGCCGGTGATCGGCGACGGGGCGTAGGCCAGGGCGATGCCGGACAGTATGAACGTCATGCACAAGGTGGCCACCACCGCCTGGTAGCGGAAGTAGTTGACCAGTACGCCGTTCACCGTCCCGACCACCGCCCCGGCCCCGGCCGCGAGCGGGATGATCACCGCCGCGCTGGTCAGGCCGTGGCGCAGGCCCAGCTCGATCAGCACCGAAACCAGCGCCAGCAGCGGGGCGATGGAGATGTCGATGCCGCCGCCGAGCACGGCCGGGGTGGTGGCCATGGCGGCCAGGGCGGGCGGGGCCAGCTCGGCCAGCGTGACGATCCACGAGCTCCAGGACAGCAGACTGTGCTGGACGCCGATGTTGGCGGCCAGCAGCCCGATCGCGAGCACGGCCGCCAGCGGCCAGGCGCCCGCGGTGGGGGCCGGGCGCCAGCGGCGGGCCGGGGGTGATCCGGTGACCTCGGGGGGGCCGGGGCCGGTGCCCCGGGCGGCGGCCGGGCCGGTCGAGGTGGCGGTGGCCGGGCCGAAGAACTCGCCGACGATGGCGGACCGGCTGAGCTGGTCGCGGTCCAGTTCGGCGGCGGCCTGCCCGTCGCGGAAGACCAGCACCCGGTCCATCAGCTCCAGGTGCTCGTCGACCTCGGTGGACAGCATCACGATGGCCATGCCGGCCGCGGCCAGCTCGCGCAGCAGCGCGTAGATGTCGCGCTTGGCCCCGATGTCGATGCCGCGGGTCGGGTCGTTCAGCAGCAGCACCTGGGGATGGGCGGCCAGCGCGCGGGCGATCACCACCTTCTGCTGATTTCCGCCGGAAAGGGTGGTGATCGGGTCCCGGTCCCGGCTCAGGTGGATCTTCAGCCGGCCCCGGTAACGGGCGAACCGGGCGCCGGCCTCCCGGGCCGAGATGAACCCGGCCCGGGTGTCGCGGCTCAGGGTGGCGGCGGTGAAGTTCTCCCTGATCGACAACGGCGGGAAGATCGACTCCTCGCGCCGGTCCCGGGCCACGTAGGCGACGCCCGGGGCTGGCTCGCCGGCCGGGGCGGTGGCCGGGCCGACCGTCCGCAGCTCGCGCAGCCAGGCGTCCTGGCCCTGTCCCTCCAGGCCGGCCAGCCCGACGATCTCACCGGCCCGGAGGGTGAAGCCGCCGGCCGTGAGCAGGACCTGACCGGCCTGATCGCGGTCGCTGGCGGCCGCCCCCGGCTGGACCAGCTGCTCGTCGCCGGTCATCAGCTCGACCAGCCGGGCGGCCGGGGCGTCGGCCCGGTCCAGGGTGGCGACCGACGTGCCCGAGCGCAGCACCGTGACCCGGTCGGCGATCTCGGCCACCTCGTCCATCCGGTGCGAGATGAACAGCACCGCCGCCCCGGTGCCGGTCAGCCGCCGGACCACCGCGAACAGCCGGTCGCGGGTGGCCACGTCCAGGGCCGAGCTGGCCTCGTCGAGGATCAGCACCTTGGGGTCGCGCAGCAGCGCCCGGCCGATGGCGAGGGCCTGCCGCTGGCTCAGCGACAGCGCGGCGGCCGGGGCGTCGAGGTCGGGGCAGCGGCCGAGCAGCCCGGTCAGCACCTCCCGGGCCCGGGCCCGGCGCTGGGCGGGACGGCGGCCCGACCGGCGCAGCATCCCGTCCTCGCCCAGCCACAGGTTGTCCAGCACCGACTGGGCGGGCACGCACTGGACCTCCTGGAACACGGTGGCCACCCCGGCCCCGGCCGCCGCTGCGGGGTGCCGGGCCCGCAGCGGCTGCTGTTCGATCAGGACCCGGCCGGCGTCGGCCGCGTGCACCCCGGACAGGATCTTGACCAGGGTGGACTTGCCGGAGCCGTTCTCGCCCATCAGCGCGTGCACCTCACCGGCCCGGAGCTGGAACGAGCAGTCGCGCAGGGCGATGGTGGGCCCGAACGACTTGGCCAGCCCCTCGATCCGCAGCAGGGTGGACGGCGGCGCCTGGGTCGGGGTGGCGGTCTGGCTGGCCACTCCGGTCACTGGCCTGAGTGGCCGAGGATCGCGGTCAGCTCGCTCGACGGCAGCACGCTGAGGCTGGCCGGCCCGCTCGCGTTCCCGGTCGACGAGGTCGTCATCGACGACGTGTACCACTGGGCCACGGTCGCGTCGGTGACCAGCGGGGTGTTCAGGACCACGGCCGAGACCTTGACCCCGTCCCCGGCGAACAGATCCTTGACCAGGGTGGTGGCGGCGGAGGCGAGCTGCGGCGGGGTGGTGGTGATGCCGACCCCGTGGTAGGAGCTGCGGTGGCCGTACCAGTAGGCCAGCTCGCCGTCCTCCATGCTGTCGTTGGCGATCTCCGGCACCGTCTTGCCGGCCGCCTGGAAGCCCTCCAGCACCCCGGTCACGCCGGAGCCGGAGGTCAGCGCGGCCGCGATCTTCTGCGGGTGGGTCTCCAGGTAGGTCTGCACGCCGCTCTTGGCGGTGGAGTCGGCGAACTGGTCGTAGATGGTGTCGTCGGTGGTGATCCCCGGGCAGCGGGCGAACACGGCCTTGACCCCGCCGTAGGTGGCGGTGTCGATGGCCACCCCGGAGATGCCGTGCACGTCCAGGACCTTGCCCTGGCCGCCGATGTCGGTGGCCACCTGGGCCGCCATCTGGGCCCCCTGCAGCCAGTCGTTGGCGCCCAGCGAGATCGTGTCGGCGCTGGCCACCGAGTTCAGCAGCGAGATCGACGGGATGCCGGCGCTGGCCGCGTTGTGCACCGCGGTGGTGAACGCGCTGGAGGACAGCGGCTCGTACACGATCAGCGCGTCCTTCTTCTCCACCATCTGGTTGAAGTCGGCGACCTGGTCGGTCACCTCGTCGGAGGAGGTCACGGTGTCGACCGTGTAACCGGCCTGCTGCAGCTCGCCCTGCAGGATGTGCTGCAGGGCCAGCTGGTAGCCGTTGTTGGTCTCCGACAGCAGGAACCCGACCGTCTTGGAGCTGGTCTTGGGCTTCCAGTCGGCGAACGCGCTCTTGTCGACGGCGACCGGGTAGCCGTTGTAGAGGCTGCGCAGGCTGGCGGGCAGCGCCGCCAGCACCCCGTCCGGGTCGGCCGGCAGCGAGGAGGGGATCTTGCCGCACTGGCCGCCGCTGGTGCCGCCGGTGGCCTCGGTCGCCACGTGCGCCTTGGACGCGCCGGACGAGCACGCCGCCAGGCCCAGGCCGGCGGCGATGGCCAGCGCGGCCAGGCCGGCCGGGAACGGATGTCTCATCATGGTCTCCTTCGACCGGGTTTGAGGTCAGGCGGGTCGGCGGGGCCGGTCAGATCGGCGGGGGCACGAAGAGGCCCGGATCGGGGTCGTTGAACGACTCCCGGGCGACCAGCTCGTTCATCGGGTTGGCGGTGCCCCACTGGTCCTGGACCAGCGGATCGTGCATGTCGTAGATGTGCGGGTGCCAGGCGTCCTCGTCCAGCTCGGCCAGCTCGGTGGTGTACTCGATCGTGTTGTTCTGCGGGTCCAGGAAGTAGGAGTAGGTGTTGTCGCCGGCCAGGTGACGGCCCGGCCCCCACACCATCCGGGCGCCGGCCCGGAGCACCCGGCCCGACCCGCGCATGAACTCGTCGATCCCGCGCAGCTCGAACGAGACGTGGTGCAGGGACACGTGCGGGCCGCGGGCGAACGCGACCGAGTGGTGCCGGGGGTTGCAGCGCATGAAGTTCATCACCGTGCCCAGGTCCGGCCCGGCCAGCGTGTCGCTGAGCCGGAAGTCGAGCACGTCGGCGTACCAGCGGGCCGTCCGGTCGGGGTCGGGGCAGTTGAGCACCACGTGCGACAGCCGGACCGGGATCGCCTCGCGCTCCTCGATCTTGCGGTGGGCGCGGACGGCGACGCCGGCCGACACCTCGACCGTGCGCCCGTCGAGGTCGAAGAAGCGCAGCCCGTAGCCGCCGCCCTCGGTGGCGAGCGAGCCGGGCTCGGCCGCCAGCGCCACCCCCCGGCCGATCAGCCGTTCGGCCAGCGCGTCGACGGCGGCCGCGCTGGCCGCCCCGAACGCGACCAGGTCCAGCCGTTTGCCCGGGTCCTGGCGGAGCCGGATGATGTAGCGCTCGGGCGAGCCTTCGGCCGCCAGGTAGGCCAGGCCGGTGTCGCCCGCCACCGTCTGCAGGCCCCAGACGCTGGTGTAGAAGTCGAGTTGCTTGGCGTAGTCGGGGATGGCCAGGTCCACGTGCCGCAGGTGGGTGATCAGCGATTCAGGCATCGGGCTGCTCCTCCAGGTCGCGCGGGGCCGGGGTGCTCGCGGCGGGCTTGCCGACGACGTGGTTGCGCTGGCGGCCGAGGCCGGTGATCTCGCCCTCGACCAGGTCGCCGTCGGCCAGGAAGACCCCCCAGTGGGCGCCGTTGCCGGCCGGCGAGCCGGTCAGCACCAGGTCACCCGGCCCCAGCGCGGTGACCGCGGTGATGTAGGTGAGGATGGCGGGCAGGTCGAACAGCATGTCCGCGCAGGACTCGTCCTGGCGGACGACGTCGTTGTGGCGCAGCGTGATCCGCAAGCTGGCCGGGTCGCCGGCGAACGCGGCCGGTACCAGCCAGGGGCCGGTCGGCAGGAACGTCGGGGCGTTCTTGGCCGCGAACCAGTCGGTGCCGATGGCCTTGAGGTCGGGCCGGTAGACCAGCGACCGCGTGGTGATGTCGTTGCAGATGGTGTAGGCGGCCACGTGGTCGAGGGCGTTGTCCCGGGTCAGGTGGCGGGCCGGGCGGCCGATGACCGCCGCCAGCTCCAGCTCCCAGTCGTGCCGGGTGCCCCGGTCGGGCAGCACGATCTCGTCGTTCGGCCCGGTCAGGGCGCTGGGCAGCCCGGTGAACACGTAGGGCTGGCCGTGCCGGGCGCGCTCGTCCATCATCGCCTCGGCCCAGGCCCGCACCTCGTCCTCCAGCTCGGTGGAGTCGTGGCCGGTGGTGGACAGGCCGGCCCGCCGTTCGGCCATCACCAGGTCGACCACGTGGCTGCGGTAGTTGGCGCCGCACTGGAGGATCTGGGCCGGGGCGACCGGGCAGCGGACGTCCAGCTCGGCCAGCGGGATCCAGTCGGCCCCGGTGTCGGCCGCCAGCGCCGCCAGCAGCCGGAACGAGGCGTCCCAGTCGGCCAGCAGGTCGTTGGGGGTGCCGAGCGCGCCCACGTCCCGGACCCGGTCCCCGCGCACCAGCCCGGTGAAGGCCGGCCCGGCCGCGGCCGGGCCGCGCTGGAACACTCCGAGCGCGAACGGAGCGGTGACGGGGGTCATGCAGGGGACACTAAGAGCCGGCGCGGGCAGGCGGAAATACTCGTTTGCGATGGCTCCCATCGCCCTACTGATACCTCGCTGACCTGCGCCGACGTCGGCGATAAGCCGAGCCGAGAGTCAACTCAGAGCTGACCGGCGGCGTCCGCCAGCGCCTGCAGCAGCCAGCGCACGGCCGGATCCTCGGCCCGGCTCGGGTGCCAGAACGCGGTCTCCACCAGCTCCACCAGGCCGAACGGAGGGCTGGTGATGGCCAGCGGCACGCTGCGGGCGGCCAGCCGGGCCAGCCGTTCGGGCGTGATCGCCACCATGCCGGTCCCCGCCACCACGAACGGCACGGTCAGCCAGCCCGCCACCGTCACCTGCACGGCCGGGGTGACGCCGAGCTCGTCCAGCACCCGGTCGACCGGGGTCCGGCGGCCGGGGCCGAAGGCCGGCACCACGTGCGGCAGCTCGGCCAGGTCGGCCAGCGACAGCGCCCCGCCCCGCAGCCGCGGGTTGGCCGGGTCCAGGACGCAGACGAACCGGTCGCGGAACAGCTCGCGGCTGCGGCCCGGGAACCCGTAGTCGGCCGGGCCGATCACCACGTCGTGCCGGGCCAGCCCCTGCCCAGAGGAGGCCATGTCGTCCGGGATCGGCTGCAGCTGCAGCCGGATGCGCGGCGCCACCGTCTTGACCTGGCGCAGCAGCGGGTCGGCGAGGATCGACACCGTGTAGTCGGAGGCGGCCACCGAGAACTCGCGGTCGGAGGCGGCCGGGTCGAACCGGGGTGAGCGCTGCATGGTCGCCTCGATCTGGCGCAACGCGTCCCGGACCGTCGGCAGCAGCTGCTCGCCGAACACGGTCAGCCGGTAGCCGCGGCCCTCCCGCTCCAGCAGCTCGTCGCCGAAGTGGCGGCGCAACCGGGCCAGGGCCGCGCTCATGGCCGGCTGGCTCATGCCGATCCGGGCCCCGGCCCGGGTCAGGTTGCGGTCCTCGAGCAGCGCACCCAGGGCGATCAGCAGGTTCAGGTCGATGTCGGCCACCCCGGCCATCGCCCACCTCCCTCGCCGCCCTTGACCCGGCCGGCGGACTCAACTGATCATCGACCATGGGCAGCACTGGCGGCGACTGGACGGCGGGATCGGCATGAGTCTCGGCGGCACCGACCTCAACCTCGTGGTGGCGCTCAAGGCCCTGCTGGAGGAGGGCAACGTCACCCGGGCGGGCGCCAAGATCGGCAAGAGCCAGCCCGCCATGAGCACCGCGCTGGCCCGGCTGCGCCGCCACTACCAGGACGAACTGCTGGTCCGGGTGGGGCGCGACTACGAGCTGACCCCGTTCGCGCGGGCGCTGGTCCCGTCGGTCCAGCAGACCCTCAGCTCGGTCGAGCTGGCCCTCGACACCGGCCGCCGGTTCGACCCGGCCACCAGCCAGCACCGGTTCCGGCTGACCGCGACCGACTACGCGCTGACCGTGCTGGGCGAGCCGCTGCTGCGGCGGATCGGGGCGGCCGCGCCCGGCGTCCGCCTCGACTTCGACTCGATCCCGGTCGACATGCACGAGTCCGACCACGGCCTGATGCACTGCGACGCGCTGATCGCGCCGCGCGGCTTCGGTTTCCCCGGGGCCCACGAGCACCTGTTCCGCGACCGGTTCGTCTGCGTGGCCGACCCCGCCAACCCCCGGCTGGGCGACGGCCGCCTCGACCTGGCCGACCTGGAGGCGCTGCCGCACGCGGTCCGCAGCTGCGGCGGCACCCACGTGGCCCCGGCCGACCGGGTGCTGGACGAGCTCGGCGTCCGCCGCCACGTCCAGGTCACCACCGTCGGCTGGCTGCCGCTGCCGTTCCTGGTGGCCGGGACCGACCTGGTCGCCGTCATCCCCGAACGGCTGGCCCAGGGGGTGGGGGTGCCGCTCGGGCTGGCGGTGGTGGAGCCGCCGTTCGGCCGGGTCGAGCTGATCGAGACGCTGTGGTGGCATCCGGACCGGGCCGGCACCGCCGAGCACGCCTGGCTGCGCCGCACGCTGACCGAGGTCGCGGCCGGCCTGCCGCCGGTCGCCCCGGTCGCGGCCGATACCTGACATCCGAAGAGGGGATGACTCGGCCCGGGACCGCCGGGCGGCCGTCGTGCTGTGATGGGGCGCATGTCCAACGTTCCCCGCCGGGTGGTGACCGGGCACGACGAGGGCGGCCGGTCGGTGTTCGCCGACGACGGGCCGCCGCCGGTCATCCGCACCGCGCCCGACGGGGCGCTGTTCTACGAGATCTGGGGCACGGCCGGGGCGCCCGCGCCGATCGCCGGGGCCGAGCCCGACCCGGCCGCCGGGACGGTGTCGGTCCCGCCGGCCCCGCGGGGGACCAAGATCCGGATCAACGAGTTCCCGCCCGGGGTGGTCAGCCCGATGCACCGGACCCAGTCGGTCGACTACGGGATCGTGCTCGACGGCCAGGTGGTGCTGGTGCTCGAGGACGGCGAGACCGAGCTCGGCCCGGGCGACGTGGTCGTCCAGCGCGGCACCGCGCACCGCTGGGAGAACCGCTCCGGGCAGTCCGCCTGGATGGCGTTCGTGCTGGTGGACGGGGTCTTTACCGAGGACCTGCGGGATCGCCTCGGGCCGGACGTGCTCGGCGGCCTGCTGCATGACCCGATGCGGCCATGACCGGGCCGGGGCTGGCCGCCGGCGCCCTGGGGCTGGCCGGGCGGACGGTAGTGATCACCGGAGCCGCCCGCGGGCAGGGCGCGGCCGAGGCCGGGCTGCTGGTCGGCGAAGGCGCCCACGTGATCGGCGCCGACATCCTCGACCAGGACGGGGCGGCGCTGGCGGCCGAGCTGACCGCCTCGGGCCCCGGGCGGATGGAGTACCGGCGCCTGGACGTGAGCCGCGAGGCCGACTGGCTCAGCCTCGGCGCCGGCCTGGCGGCGGACGGCCGCCCGGTGCACGGGCTGGTCAACAACGCCGGGGTGCCGTACCGGCCGCGGCTGCTGGAGGTGGACACCGAGGGCTGGGACCGCACCCTGGCCATCAACCTGACCGGGGCCATGCTCGGCATCCGCACGCTGGCCCCGCTGATGCCGGCCGACGCGGGCGCGTCGATCGTCAACATCGGCTCGATCGCCGGGCTGACCGCCCACCACGCCGTCGCCTACACCGTGTCCAAGTGGGGCCTGCGCGGCCTGACCAAGGTCGCGGCGCTGGAGCTGGCTCCCCGCGGCATCCGCGTCAACGCCGTCCACCCGGGCCCGATCGACACCCCGATCACCGGCGGCGCCGACCCGGCCTTCCTGCAGGCCACCGTGGCCCAGACCCTGCTCGGCCGCGAAGGCCGGCCCGACGAGGTGGCCGAGCTGGTGGTGTTCCTGCTGTCGCCACGCGCGTCCTACATCACCGGCGCCGAGATCCCGGTCGACGGCGGCCACACCAGTCACGGCGGCACCAAGTCCATCGTCGACGCCCTCGCCCGCGCCCACCCGGCGGCCGGGACGGCCAGCGGTGACGGTGGTGCGGGATGAGTAGCCCTGTGTCAAGCCTCGCTTTGCTGATCTTGTTTGAGGAGGGTCTGGAGGGCGTTGTGGCGGGCTGGGTTGTAGGCAGTTCGGTCTTGCCAGCAGTGCCAGATGACGAACAGCCAGGCGCGGGCGAGGATGCGGACGGCGTGGGGGTGGTCGTGGCCGCGGGCTCTGGCTTGGCTGTAGAGGTGGGCGGCCCAGGGGCTGGCGTGGCGGGTGTCACCGGCAAAATCGGTGACGGCGTCGCGGAGCTGCTTGTCGCAGGCCCAGCGGAAGGTGACGGCGCGGAGTTTGCCGGACTGGCGGGTGGAGGGGGCGGCGCCGGCCAGGCAGGCGAGGGACTCCGGGGTGGGGAACCGGGTGCGGCAGTCACCGATCTCGGCGAGGAGGCGGGCAGCACGGACGGTGCCGGCGCGGGGCAGGCTGGTGAAGACGTGACTATCGGCGTGGGCGGCGAGCTGGCCGCCGATCTGGGTGGACAGCGTCTTGATCTGCTCGGTCAAGGTGACCAGGACAGCGTGCAGTGCCTGGGTGATGCAGGCTTGGGCGTCAGCGTCGGGTCCGGTCAGGCCGCGAGGTGCGGCGGTCAGGCGGGCGTGGAGGACGTCCGGGCCGGTATGGCCGCTGTAACCGATGCTGGCCAGCCATTTGCCCAGCCGGGCCGGGGTGAGCCAGTCGGCGCGGTCCTGGGTGCCGAAGCGGGCCAGGAACGCCAGGCTGACCGGGGAGTCGATCCGGGAGAACAACCCGGCGGCGCCTGGGAGCACGTTGCGCAGGTGGGCGCGGAGCTGGTTGGCGATCGCGACCCGGTGGCCGACGAGGTCTTTGCGGGCGCGGCAGGCGCGGCGCAGGCTAACGGTGGCCGGGCAGCCGGGGGTCAAGGGCGCGAGCCGGGCCCGGTCGGTGCGCAGGGTACCGGCCAGGACGAACGCGTCGAAGCGGTCGTCTTTGTTCCCGGCCGAGCCGTAGCGGCTGCGCAGGTTCTTGACCTGGCTCGGGCTGATCACCACCACGGTGACCCCGGCGCCAAGCAGCGTATCGATGAGCGGGCCGTCGGGTCGCTCGATCGCGATCTCCCGGGCGCCGGAGCGGGCCAGGACGCTGATCAGCTCGCGCAGGCCGGCGGTGCTGTGCTCGACCGTGCACCGGCTCTTCTCACGGCCGCGGGCGTCAGCCACCGACACGGCATGATCATCACGGGCCCAGTCGATCCCGGCGGTCACGCCGCCGGCGGGTTCTTCGGGCAGGGTGTTTCTGGCAGACTTCAAGCCTGCCTCCTCGCTGCTAGTCCCAGTGGGGAGGCACCTTTGTTCCGGTGCCGGGACGTGGCTGCCGGTTCGCTCACTGTTCGGCGCTCGGTGGCGCTCAGCCCTGTCGACGGTCGGCACGCCCCGGGTAACCGCCAGATCCCGCAGAACTCATCCTGGACGTCGAAGCGTCAAGCGGGCCGGGCGATGAACTGGCGGCACCTCGGGTGCATCAGCAGTCCATCCAAGACCACTGACATAAGGATGGTGCACCAGTGAGCGGGCCGGAAACCGGAGCGGGAACCGGAGTACGGCCGGTACCGGCCGGTCACGGTAGATAAGGATGAAGGGCATGCGTGGCGTTTCTCAAAAAGCGGAAGATATCCTCTCATCTGATAGATGAAATCCTCGTGCGTCGGCGCTTGCTGCCCCTGTCCAGATTCAATCGTCTTTCTTCTCCAGCGGCGAGCTTCTTGAAGATGGTTGCAAATTGTTTCCACTGAATCAGCTGGGAAGTACAGGCAGCATTCCATGTATCGCTTGAAGGCGGCGGACCAGTATTCTTCGCTGTCGCTGCTCGCAGTCTCGCCATCATCGGCACCAGCAGCCACCGCTTTGCGGGTAGCATCTATCACCCTGTTCAGCGCGATAAGGAACAGGATTAAAGTCCCTTTCCGCTCAGCCCTCTGGTCCATCATCGCCGCGCGTGATCCTCACGGAGGTGACGGCGGGTCACTGAAGCAGCGCGGTGGCGAGATGCCGGCAGCGGCGGGGATCCTCGGTGAACCCGTGCTGCAGACCCCACAGCCAGTAGTCAATGGTGCGGAAGATCGCTGAGCGGCGAGCGTGTTCCCGGTCGAGGCCGGCAGCGCCGGCGATGATGTCCAGCTGCTCGTTGATCGTGGCGGCGTCGGGCATCTCGTGGAGCCGGTCCCACAGGCAGCGGGCGAGGTCGTACCCGATATCACCGCGCAGCAGGGTGGGATCGACGGTGAGCCACGGTTCCCGCTTCCCCCCGAGCACCTGCTCGTGGTGCAGCGCGCCGTCAACGGCACGGTCGCCGGCGGCGGTGGTCAGGGTCTCGGCGGCGGTGCAGGCAGCGGCCAGCATCCCGGCCGGCACCGGACGGCCCAGCGCGACCCAGTCTGAGGTCAGCGTGGCCAGCCGGTCCTGCACCAGCTCGCCGGTGCTGGTCACCCAGCTGGGGGCAGGTACGGCGAGCCGGCGCATCATCGTGCCCGCATGATGATTGGCCTCGGCCAGCGGCAAGGTGGCCAGCGACCGCGCCGGATCCAGCCGTTCCAGCAGCATGGTCCCGGCCGCGAGGTCTGTGTCCACCAGCAGCACAGTGCCCCGGCCGGCCCAGAACCGCAGCGCCGCCACCTCGGCGGGAAAGCTCTCATCCGGTGCGGTCAGCCGCAACGCGAACTGCTCACCACCGCGCCGGACCGGAAGGACCAAGGCGTTCGATCCATGCCAGGGATCACCGTCGAGCGAGAGGTTCCAGGCCCGGCACTGCTGATCAACCCGCTCAGGCAGGGCTTCCAGCCACGTGCGCCGTTCGGGCGACCCGGCCAGCATGGCCCGGAACGTGGACGGAACGGTAATCACACAGATCAGTCCATCACACCGCCCCAGCCGCTCACCCGCGCGCTGGGCCGCAGCAGTTTGCGGGGTCAGGCCACGCAGCGATCAGCAGCGTTCCTGGCCCGGTGAGCGCTAAGTTCATGCTTCGTGCCCGGTAACGGCCGACGCGCAGTCCGGTGCCCTAGCGCTCAGTAAACTTCCACAATTGAAGATCGGTTAGTGCCAGGGTCCTCGGCGCTGACCGCGGCGGGCGACCGGGATCGGGGGGCACGGGCCGGCCTCGACCACCCGGTTGCGGACCGTGCCGAGCCCCTCGACCTCGAGCGTCACGACGTCGCCGGGCTCTAGCGGGGGCGGGGTGCGACTCCCGGCCCGGCCCCAGATTTCGGTCAGGCAGCCGCGCTGGCAGGTGCCGGAGCCGAACGCGTCGGCCGGGCCGACGGCGGAGCCGCGGGAGGCGTAGCTGATCAGCTCGCCAAACGTGAAGGCCATGTTGGCCAGCGAGTCCTCGCCCAGCAGGTCGTCGTTGATGAACGCCCGCATGGTCAGGTCCAGGAACCCGTCGGCGGTCCGGTAGGGCTCCAGTTCGTCCGGGGTGACCAGCCAGGGGCCGAGGGTGTGGGCGCCGTCCTTGCCCTTGGAGAAGCCGAACGGCAGCTGGCCCTCCAGCCGCTGGAGGTCACGGGCCGACCAGTCGTTGAAGATCGTGTAGCCGACGATGCCGGCCGTGGCCTGCTCGGGGCTCAGGTTGCGGCCGCCGGCTCCGTAGACGGCGGCCACCTCGCATTCGAGGTCGAACAGCTCCGAGCCGGGGAACCGCTCGACGTCGTCGAACGGGCCGATGCAGACGTGCGGGTTGGTGAAGTAGAAGGCCGGCGCCTCGTACCAGCGGGCCGGCACCGGGTCGGTGGCGCCCTCCTGGGACTTGCGGGCGCCCTCCACGTGCGCCTCGAACGACACCGAGTCGCGGATCGAGGCCGGGCGCAGCGGGGCCAGCAACCGGACCGCGGTCACGGCCGGGCCGGGTGGCCCCGCCAGGGCGGCGGCGCCCGCGGCGGCCAGCGCGTCGGCGCCGCCGGACTCGATCAGCCCGTGCACGGTGACGCCGGGCGGCAGCGGGTACAGCCGTTCGCCCGGCCCCAGCACCGCGCTGCGGGCGCCCCCCTCGACTTCGTACCGGGCGAACCGCATGTCAGGCCGCCACCGCGCCGTCGCCGCCGTCGATCGCGATCTCGGCGCCGGTGATGAAGGCGGCCGCGTCGCTGGCCAGGAACGCGGCCAGCTGGGCGACCTCGTGCGCCTGGCCGTAGCGGCCGAGCGGGATCTTGGCCAGGATGCCGGGCAGCGGGCCGTCCGGGTCGTCGATGAACGGGGCGGTCTCCGGGGTGTAGATCAGGCCGGGCAGGATCGCGTTGGCCCGGATCCGGTGCGGACCGCCGGTCGCGCACAGGTGCTTGGTCATGGCCAGCACCCCGCCCTTGGCCGACCCGTGCGGGACCTGGCCCACGAACCGGGCCCCGAGCCGGGCGGCGATCGAGGCCACGTTGATGACGGCGCCACCGCCCCGGCCGACCAGCTCCGGCCAGGCCGCCCGGACCGAGTACCAGACCAGGTCGAGCTCGTTCCTGATCGTGAAGTGCCAGTCCTCGTCGGCCAGGTCCATCAGCGGCCCGTTGCGGAGGGCCGAGGCGTTGTTGTAGAGCACGTCGACGCCGCCGAACCGGTCCACCGCGGCCCGGACCCAGGCCTCGGCGCCGTCGCGGGTGCCCAGGTCAACCGGGGCCAGCGCCTCCATCACCCCGCCCGCCTTGGTCACCAGGGCGACGGTCTCGGCGCTGTCGGCCTCGTTCAGGTCACAGCCGAACACGGCCGCGCCCTGGGCCGCGAATTCCAGCGCCGCCGCCCGGCCCATCCCCCGGCCGGTCCCGCTGATCAGCGCCACCTTGCCGTCGAGGTTGCCCATCGGGAGATCTCCCTTCGCGCGTCGGTCGAACGCTAACAGCGCCCGTTCGGGCCCGGAAATCACCGGCCGGTATGCCAGCTATCCGCAATTGGCGGCTTCCGGGCCGCTGACGGCCGTAGTTAGCTTCACGCCAAGTTCGGGCCCGTAACCGGCGGCCGCGGATCAGAAGCGAGGACAGCCGATGACGACTGACGTGACCCGACGGTCTTTCCTGGCCGGCGGTGGTGCCGTGGCTGGTGTGGCTCTGGTAGGCGTGCGGGGCCAGAGTGGCGGCGGTGCTGGTGAGATCACGGTGGCGGCCGGCCAGACCCGGACGATCACCGCCACCACCCGGGTCACGGCGGTCACCATCGAGCCCGGCGGGGTGCTGACCGCCCCGGCCGGCCACAGCCTGACGATGACCGTCAACGGGGTGGAGACCGGGCAGCGGCTGGCCGCCACCGACGGCGCCGCCACCGTGTTCGTCCCCGGGCACTGGCGCGGCGACATCGCGCTGACCGTGACCAAGGTCGACGACGTACCCTGGCAGCAGCACACCTACCCGTTCCGCCAGGCGGTCTACGCCGGGCCGGCCGGGGTGGTCCCGGCTTACTCGGTGCTGGCCGCCGCCGGCGGCCACTCCACCGGAACCAGAGCATCCGGCCTGGCCATCACCTCGACCGGCGAGTGCTTCAACGGCGTGTACGTCAGCGACGGGCCGTTCACGCTGGACCGGCCGGTGATCAGCCTGACCGGGAACGGCCGCTGCGACTTCGTCGGCTACGGCGCCGCCGTCGTCGGCACCGGGAAGTCGGCCCGGCTGGTCCTGGACGGGGCCCGGATCCGCACCCACGGCGTCGTCCGCACCGCGGTCGTGGCCGACGGCGGCGCCACCGTGGTGGTGAAAAACTCCTCGCTGGCCGCCCGCAACGGCGTGCTCCCGGCCGGCTACGTGCCGACCGTGAACCTCGACACCATGCAGTCGGCCCCCTGGATGCTGGCCATCGACGGCAACGTGCGCGCCACCAACCTGCTCGGCGAGGGCACCATCGCCGCCTACGTGAACAGCTCGGTGGTCTCCGAGACCTGGGGGGCGCTGTCGACCGACGCGGGCTCGGGCTGCACGCTGGCCGCGATCAACAGCCACGTGGCCAACACCGGCGACAGCGGCTACGGCACCTACGTGATCGGCGACGCGACCGAGTACCTGCTGGGGACCGAGTTCGACGTCGGCAGCTACGCCACCATCTTCACCGGCGGCACCGCCACCTACGGCGACAGCGACCGGGCCACCGTGGCCGCGCTCAGCGAGCGGCTGGGGCTCGGCCTCACCGCCGCCGAGCTGCGCGCGCTCAAGCCCCGGCCGACGATCGTCAACTCCCGCCGGTTCGGCTTCATGTGGCACGACCAGGGCACCCTGGCCATCACCGGCGGCACCCAGATCAACTCGGCCCACGCCACCTTCCTGAACAAGGGCCAGCCGATCAAGGTGTCGGTGGACGGCACCGACGGGGCCCGGCTGAACCCCGCCGACGGCGTGCTGGTCCAGGTCATCGACAACGACGACCCGGGCCCGGTCATGGTGAACGGTCAGCTGGAGAACGCCGGGGTCTACACCCAGCCGGCCGGCGAGCCGGCCCGCGACCGCTCGTTCGACGTGTCCGTGGCCCACTCGACCGACTCGGTGCTGTCGTTCACCGGCATCGCGCTGCGCGGCGACTTCTACAACGGCATGCGCGGCCGCCTCAACCTGGTGCTGGGCTTCACCGCCAGCCGGATCGAGGGAGTCATCTCCGCCACCTTGGCCGAGCACCTGGTGGACACGATCGACGCGGCCAACTGGTGGCAGCTGGGCGCGGTCACCAACACCGTCCAGCCCGCGATCAACAACGGGGTGCTGGTGTCGCTGGCCGGCGGCGCCCGCTGGACGGTCACCGGGACCTGCCACCTGACCCGGCTCACCCTCGACGCCACCTCGGCGGTGGCCGCCCCGGCCGGGCGGCGGCTGCGGCTGACCGTGAACGGCGCCGCCACCGCGCTCGAGCCCGGCCACACCTACACCGGCGCCCTGGTGCTCACGCTGACCTGACCGGCCGGCCCACCAGGGCCGGCCACCCGGCCCGGGCCCAACACGGGCGTAGCCGGTTGGCAACCGCCTGTTAGTTCTGAGATCATGGCTGCCATCGTTCGGACGGGCGGGTCACGGGGGCAGCCGGGATGAGTGAGACCCAGGCCGCTGAGCTGCTGGCCCAGTTGGCCCGGCGCATAACCGCGAGCCTCGACCTGCGGGAAACCCTGCAGGTGGTGGCCCAGGCGGTCGTCGACCAGCTGGGCTTCGGCGCGGCCGTGGTCAACCTGTGCCAGCCCGGCGAGATGTGCGAGGTCGCCGCCGTGGCCGGCCCGGACGAGGTCGGGCAGGCGCTGCTCGGCACCCGGACGCCACTGGAGAACTTCCGGCGACTGCTGGCCGGCTGTGAGGCCTGGGGCGAACTCCGTTTCCTCGACCATCGGAACGACAACGGGCTGTCGCGCTCGGTGGCGGGCTGGTCGCCGCCGGGGCCGCCGGGCGACGAACCCGACGCCTGGCACCCCGAGGACATCCTGCTGGCGCCGCTCTACGCCGCCGACCAGACGCTGATCGGCACCCTCAGCGTCGACATCCCGGCCGACGGGCGGCGGCCGGGGCCGGCCAAGCGGCGGCTGCTGGAACAGTTCGCCGCCCACGCCGCGCTCGCCATCGAGCACTCCCGGCAGCACACGCTGGTGGCCGACTCCGAGCAGCTGTTCCGGGCGATGTTCGACTGCTCGCCGATCGCGATCGCCCTGCTGACCGAGGACCAGGAGGTCACCCGGGTCAACGCCGCCTGCGAGCAGCTGCTCGGCCGCGGCGCCCCCGAACTGGTCGGCCGCCCGGCCGCCGAGCTGGCCCCCGACGCCGCCGAGGGCGACGGCGACCAGTACGAGGTGCACTTCACCCGGCCCGACGGCAGCGAGGTGTGGGGCCGGGTCAACCGCACGTCGCTGACGGGCGGCGTCCGCTCCGGCCCGAGGCTGATCCTGACCCAGATCGAGGACATCACGCTGCTGCGCTCCATGCAGGCCCAGTTCGCCCACGCCGCCACCCACGACCAGCTGACCGGGCTGCCCAACCGGGCGCTGGTGCTCGACCGGCTCACCGAGGTGCTGGGGGACGCGGAGAAGACCAGGCGCCGGGTGGCGGTGCTGTACTGCGACGTCGACCACTTCAAGGAGATCAACGACACCCTCGGGCACGCGGCCGGCGACCAGCTGCTGACCGAGATCGGGCGCAACCTGGCCTCCACCGCCCGGCACCGGGACATCGTCGGCCGGTTCGGCGGCGACGAGTTCGTGCTGGTCGCCTACCCGATGCCGACCAACACCAAGGCGACCGCGCTGGCCGAGCGGGTGATGCGGACGATCCGCCGCCCGGTCGACCTGGGCGGCGAGCCGGTGGTGCCGTCGCTGTCGATCGGGGTCGCCCTGTCCGGCCCGGACGACAGCGCCGACTCGATCCTGGCCGCCGCCGACCAGGCCCTCTACACGGCCAAGGCGAGCGGCCGCGGCCAGTGGCAGCTGGCCGCCGGCCACTTATCGCCGGGCCGGGCCCCGGACCCGGGCTCTCAGGCGTAGTAGACGGTGACGGCGTACGTCCCGCCGAAGCCGGGCAGCGTGACGTACTCGCGGTCGGCGTCGAAACCGGTCCACCGGGCGCCGTCGATCTCGACCTCGGTGACCTCCCGCCGCTCGGGTGTCCGCAGCCGGAGCCGGAAGGCGGACGGGTCACGGGCCCCGTTCGGGTCCACCTCGACCTCGGCCTCGACCCGCCGGTCGTCCAGCCGGGAGGTGATCGTGTAGCCGACGGTGCCGTAGCGGGTCGGCACCCCTCGGGCCTCGATCCGCTGGCCGGCCGCCAGCCAGTCCCGCGGCGTCGCCTTGGCCAGCCAGACGCTGTCGTCGCCGGGGTCCTCGAACACCAGCATCCACTTGGTCAGCGGGGCCACCACCAGCTGGGCGGCGGCCGCGAACGGCGTGTGCTCGGCGCGCTGCCGGTCCAGGTCCACGCACTCGAACGCGGTCCAGGTCCCGCGGGTGTAACCGTGCGCGAGCAGCGACCAGTAGAGGAGCAGGAACGACTCGATCAGGTCGTGCTGGAGGAACCCGTAGCCCGCACCGTGGGCGAGGAACACCACGATGTGCTTGCGGTTGGTCATGATGCCGAGGTTCGATCCGTGGTGGGCGGCCTGGTAGGCGACGATGACGTCGAGCGTGGGCCGGCCGATCACCCCGCTGCCCATGAACTCGGTCCAGACCCGGTTGTCGTCGAACGATTCGGGGGTGGCGCGGTAGGGCGAGTCGATGTGGTACTTCGTGCCCCCGGCGTAGGGAGGCAGGTAGGACAGGTCACGGCCGGTGCGCAGCGACCGCTCGACCGCCCGGTCCAGGTCCCGCCGGAGCCGGCTGGCGCTGGCCGCCAGGTCGTCGGCCGCCCGCCTCAGGCCGGCGTCGTTTCGCTGGGTGCCCAGGTGCCGCCACACCCGGCTCAGGTCGCGGAACCCGCGCCAGCTGAGCGCGCTGTTGTTCCAGTACGGCTGCTCGTAGTCGTGCACGGCCACGTCGGCGGTGAGGAAGCTGGTGTCGGCCTCCTGGCGGCCGCGGATCAGGCCGTGGCTCGGGTCGGCCGCGGGCCGCGCTCGGGCGGTGGCCAGCCGGGTGGCGAGGATCTGCACGATGGCCGCGATCCTGCCCGTGTAACGGTCGAAGACCTCGTAGTCGCCGGAGTATTCGGCGTACTGGCTGAGGGTGCTCAGCATCCGGCCGTACTGGCCGATCTCCGGCCCCCGGTAGTCGATCGAGCCGTCGTCGCGGACGAACTCGGTGAAGTAGTTGTCGATAGCGGACCGTGCTGTCTGGTACCGGCCCCACTCGGTCGCCGAGCTCACGCTGGTGTTGAAGACGTCCTGGAAGCCGTCGTGCTCACCGCCGCCGTAGTCCTTGGTGACGGTGCCGTAGCGCGGGTGGTCGCCCACCCGGGTGATCGCCTCGAGCGCGAACGCGTGCCGGACGAAATCGGGCAGCCACGCCAGCGGCAGCGCGGTCTGCACCGGCCCGGTGACCGCCTTTCCCCAGAAAGAGTGCAGGTCGAACAGTTCCCGGTAGAACTGGGCGGCGTCGCAATTGCCGTCCAGCGGGTACGGCAGGTACGAGTTGAAGTACAGCGCCCGGTCCACCGCCCCGCCGGCGATCCGCAGGTACCGGTGGAAGGTCGGCTGCTGGAACAGGTTGCGGGTATGTACCCCGGCGAACAGGGTGGCGTCCCAGCCAACCCCGGCCGCGACCGGGTACACGGTGCGCACGGCCGGCAGCCAGCCGCCGACGATGCCCTCCTCCACGTACTCGCCGTCGATGGCGGGCGCCAGCTCCGGGGTCAGGGCCAGCGGGTTGAGCCGGTGGCCGTACTCGCGGCCGTAGTAGACCGGGATCGTGTCGATGGTCTGCGGGGTGCCCACGAACGTGTGCGGGTTGCTGCGCACCGAACCGGTTTCCACGACGGCCCGGCGGATCGGCGGGAACGCGGCCGCGACCTCCGCCCAGGTTGGCTCGTGGCCGCCGGCCAGGAACTCGTTGCGCAGCAGGTCGACGTCGCCGAGCACCTCGGCCAGGGTGTGACCCCGGTAGAGGCCGGTGGCGGGCTCGGCCGTCGCCGCCAGCGTCTTCGGCAGCACTAGCAGCGGTCCGCCGCCCGCCAGGTACATGATCGGCCCGTCCGGGCGGGTCAGGTCCTCCAGCACCGCGACCTGGCCGTGGCCGTCCAGCTCGGTCCTGGCCATCAGCGTCCACGGGCCGGCCCGGTCGTACAGCTTGAGGCCGGCCGGGTCCGGGTACTTCATCGTCATTTCGCTCCGTCCCAGATGCTCAGCACGTGCGCGGTGGCCACCCACGGCAGCCAGCCGGAGTTGAGCCCGTAACCGCGGCCGCGGCCGATCGACCAGTGCTCGATCTGGTCGCCGGGCCTGGTGTAGCCGTACTCGCCGGCCAGTTGCACCATCTGCTTGGTGTTGTGCAGCAGCAACTCCGCCACGTCCGCGTAGTGGCGGTCGCCGGTCAGCTCGGCCAGGCGGTGAAAGTCGCCGACGTGCCGGGCCAGGTAAGTGTCGACCGCCGAGAAGCCCAGCGTGATCAGCCCCAGCCCGGTCGCCCCGGCGGCCGGGTCGAAGAACGGCTGACCGACCGCGTCCACGGCCGCCATCGGCACGTCCCAGCCGACGATCCAGGTCTCGCAGAAGTCGGCCGCCAGCTGGGCCGCCGCCAGCCAGCGGGGGTCGCCGGTGGCCGCGTGCACCGCCAGGTAGGCGTCGAGGGCGAGGGTGGCTGCCTCGCGGTCGCAGCAGTTGGGGTTGTCTAGCGTGCCGCCGGCGAACACCCCGCCCGCGTGGAACGTGTCCCAGTAGTATCCGGCGATCCGCTCGGCCAGCTCGACCGGGGCGGGGTCACCGGTGACGGCCGCCAGCCGGGCCAGGAAGGCGGCGGTGTGGATGCCGTCGTTGACCGACGGGTCGGCCGGCCGCCCGTCCAGGTAATAGGACCGGCCCACCGAGCCGTCCGGGCTGACGTGGTCGGCCAGCCAGCGGGCGTAGGCCCGGCACCAGTCCAGCCAGCGCGGCGACGGACGGCCGGCCGCCACCGCCAGCACCGCGGTCCGGGCCTCGGACTGGTCCCGCAGGTAGACCACCCCCGGCTGGCCGCTGTCCACCCAGCCCCGCCGGGACCGGTCCCACTCGGTGTGGCAGAGGCCTTCGTCGCCCCCGGCGGCGGCCAGCCAGGAATCGATCATGGTGGCCGCCAGCCGTTCCCAGTCCGGCCGCCGGTGCCGGGCCGCCGCCCGCAGCAGCGTGGCCGCGACCTCCAGGTTGCGCCCCACGAAGCCCACGCTCAGCGTGTCCTGGAGGTGCCCGGGCCGCCCGGTGAACACGTCGATCCAGGTCGGGACGCCGATCGGCGCGTCCTCGGTGCCGTCGGTGACGACCGCGGCGGCCAGCAGGTCCAGGCTGACCCGTTCGACCGCGGCCAGGTCCACGCGGCGGACGGCCGGCCGGTGCCGCTGCCAGCCGAACCGCCAGACCCGGCGCACGAACTCCGGGAACGAGGCGGCCGGGGTGGTCACCGTGAGCAGGGTGTAGCCGTGGCCGGCGCCGTCGGCCACCGGGTGGTAGCGGCGGGCCCAGCCCGCGCCCCGCCAGGGACCGCCGGCCGCTTCGGCGGGTGTGCCCGCCCGCGGCCCGGTCAGCTCCGGGTGGTCGCCGAGGTCGGGGAACGGGTTGACCGGGGAGTCGGCCTGGGCGTTGCCGATGCCGGTGGTCCACATCGGCGGGTAGCTGACCGTTCCCTCGGTGCCCGGGTAGCAGTAGCCGAGCTCACCCGCGCTCAGGTCGCCGAACGAGCCGAACCGGAGCCGGTCGGAAATCACGGCCGGGGCCAGGTCGTCGGCGGTGACGGTCCCCCCGTGGGGGCGTTCATTATTCAGATAAAAGGCCAATCTGGCGTTGGAGTCGTAGGCAGCTGCGAAGGGCAGCGCCAGCCGGTCTTCCCGGACCAGCACCGGTTCGGCGCCCGGCCCGCCACCTCCGGCGCCGGCCAGGTTCGCGCCGATCGCGTAGGCGGGGGCGTACTCGTTCCGGTCGTAGACGGCACCGGGTAGCAGCCACCGGGGCGCCGCCGCCGTCAGCGCCCAGCCGAACCAGGACGCGAACCCCGTCGGCGCCCTTTCAAAATGATCATCGAGCCGGACCCGGACCTGACGCTGCAGCTGCAGGCCGGCCCCGGCCCAGCTGAACACGTCGTCGATCTCGAACCGGGCCCCGGCCGCCCGTAGCACCGCCCGGCCGGTCAGCCGGTTGGACCGCAGCTGGACCTGGTCGTAGCCGGCCGCCAGCTCACCGCCGCCATCCGGGGCCGGCCACAGCGCGATCCGGGCCGGCCGGGGACTGCGCAGGACCGCCACACCGTCCCGGGTCAGCGTCAGCCCATCGGGGCCGGCCCGCAGCTCGCTCCCGTCACCCGACCGGAGGACGACTGGACCGGCGGTCACTCCGCCAGTACCTGCAGCCGCAGCTCGGCCGGGGCGCCCTCGAGCCGGGCGGCGGGCTGCTGCCCGCTGTGCCGGGACGGCGCGACCTCCAGCTCCAGCACCCGGCCGGCCGGGTGGAAGCGGGCCCGCCGGATCGGGGCGGTGGCGTAGACCGACAGGTCGTGGTCGCAGAAGTGGATGGTGTCGTCGACGCCGTTGGCCGGCTCGACCTCGATCGACCCGTCCGGCCCCGGCCGGGCCGCGCACATATAGCCGGTCAGCCCGAACGTCGGCTCGGTCAGCACGTAGGCGGCGGCCGCCCGCAGGTAGCCGTACAAGCCGAGGTCGGTGTCGAGCGAGCGGGAGTCGAACCCGGTCCGGTCCGGCCACCAGGTGAACCAGCCGCGGGCCGCGCCGCTGGCCCGGACCGAGGTCAGGAAGCTGGCCAGGCCGGCCGTGGCCAGCTTGACCAGCCGCGGGTCGCCGGTCCGGCGGTAGGCCCGGAGCAGGATCTCCGAGTTCTGCGGGGTGCCGTACCAGCAGCAGACCGAGCCGCGCTGCTCGTTGCCGTACCGGAACCAGGACGGCTGGAAGCCCCAGCGCATGGCCCGGGTGACCCGGATGCACCGGTCCAGCGGCGCCTCCGGCCCGTACCGGTCCAGGGCCAGGTAGACCTGGCTGTGGGCGGTCTGGTCGACGTACAGCTCCGACCCGTACGGGTAGGGGTCGCGGGCGGCCAGGTCGGCGAACGCCCGCAGGTGAGCGTCGAGCGCCACGTAGCCGTCCGGGTCGGCGCCGGCCAGGTCTTCCAGCAGGCTGTAGAGACCGGCTCCGGCCGGGGCACCCGCCCCCACCAGCAGGCCCCGCCCGAACCCGAGAACCGCGGTCCGCCAGGCCAGCGTCAGGTAGCCGGCGGCCGAGTGGGCGCGGGTGGCCGAGTGGTCGCGGGCCACCCGGTACATGGCGTGGTAGATGTTCGCGACCAGCGGGTAGTTGTTGAACCGCTGGGTGTCGCGGCTTTCGGCCTCCGTCCACTCGTGGCCGTCGCGGGACGGCAGCTCCGGCTCCCGGAAGTACAGGCCACGCCGGACCTCGAGCGTGGCCGGGTCCTGCAGGGTGCCCAGCAGCCAGTCGTCGATGTAGGTCTCCAGCGCCGCGATCTCGTCCGGCTCCGGCTGGCGCGCGTTCTTCTCGGCCAGGAACATCGCGACCGGCAGCCCGTATTCGTCCGACCCGCCGACCTGCCAGCATTCCTCGCTGTCGGTGTAGACCTGCTGGAGCTGGTCGTCGTAGGGCAGGAAGGCGTGGTGCCGCCCGAACCGGTCGTCCGGGTTGTCGTACAGCTGCTCACCGGCGATGAACGCGGCCCGGTCGCGCAGCAGGTCGGCCGCGGGCGGGGTGACGTAGCAGAGCAGCCGGGTCCAGCGGCCGTCGCCGTAGCTGACCTTGACCGCCTTCTGCCCGGTCGACCCGAAGTCCAGCGCGTACCGGTGGACCCGGGCGTCGCCGGTCCCGGCCGGGGCGGCCAGCGGGGTGATCGTCACCTTGGC